>Ga0256838_1000292_pt1 | contig 33533 bp, 45 predicted proteins | sample 4571419metaG_FD_185978 | JGI IMG/M metagenome (GOLD analysis project Ga0256838, IMG submission 185978) | Hydrothermal vent microbial communities from Guaymas Basin, Mexico - 4571-419 | ecosystem: Environmental > Aquatic > Marine > Hydrothermal vents | place: Mexico: Guaymas Basin | collected... | reverse complement strand
TAACAATTGCAGGGATTATTCAGGTAATTGTTATTAGGTATATCATCAAGTTGATGGGATTATGAAGAGGGATTTACTCCCTCTTCATTTCCGAAATGATGTTTAGTATGCTTTCGGCTATAACTTCGCCTAAGCTTGTAAGCTCTACAAACATTTCCCTACGCCTAACCAAGCCCCATCTCTCAAGCCCTCTAATGGCTTCGGCGATTCTGTCGCTCCCATACTTTAAATCCCTCTCTACCGTTTCTATTCTCTTAAAAGTCTCGTGTTGGTATAGGTAAAGCAGAATCTTAAGCCTAATTAGACTCTTAGCTGAGCTCAAGAGTGAACCGAATCTTACGAGGTCTTTTTTTGATACCACCAGTCCTTCTTTCACCTCGCACCTCCTTTTTGGTTTTCTTGACTTCAGGTTTAGGCTTCGGCTTAGGCTCAGGCTCAAGTTTAGGTTGAGGCTTTTCCTCAAACTTGACTGAGCTCAGAATTTGACTAAGTTTTTCCTCATCAACCTCGTCGTATAGGATAAGCCAAATCTCTCCAGCGTAAGCGTCAACTCTAAAGGGCGGGAGCTCAAGTCCGCCCTTAATTGCTCTCCACAATACCCTCTTTAGCTCTCTAGCTATCTCTCTACTTCCAAAGAATTGAAAACTAAATTTCTTTAAAGCCTCTGGATTAAAGCTCTCTACCTCCTCCCTGAGCTCCTCCATCTATACCTCCTCAAAAGGAAGGGTCAGTATTTTAGATGTTTGTTCATATTCCCTCTTTGCTTTTTCTATAAGCACACGAATAGAAGCATCTATATTTACTGTTTTTCCATGTTCCCTTTCCCAGCAAATGAGCTGAGAAACTCTTTCTTGAGCAACCTCATCGCCCTTCAGAGCTGACACAATCACTTGTTTTATATCTTTTTGAGATAAGAAACACGGATAACAACCCACTCTATTATATCCCATTAAGTAGAGTGGGTTTAAGGGTATTCCTCTTCTTTTAAGTTCCCGAAAGACCTGCTCTTTGGTGAGGTTTTTTATTGGATAGCGAAAATGGATAGCAAAGGGGAATCTCTCTCCAAAACGAGTTTTTGAACCAGCCGGGAGTTCCCAGTCTTCTATCTTCCTTCTTGCTACACTTTCGTCTCGGCGAAGTCCATACCAAACTCCAGCGACCTTAAAAGGAAAGTGAAAATAGAGTTGTTCATAAAAACGGTAAGTTGGGACGGTTTTGCACGAGCGAGTGCAAAACCGTCGGCGTGGGGAAGGAAAGATTCTGAGTTTTTTGAGTAAAGCAGGCAAACCACCTCCGTAGCCAACTCTATGAATTCTAATCCCGAAGAATTCCTCAAGCTCATCAAGGTATTGATAAGTCAATGGGTGTTCCCAGTTAGTGTCTGCAAAAACAGCAACAACAGGAATACTAGTTCCTCTATACTTCTCAAGGGCAAGAGCAAGAGTTAAGGTGCTATCTTTCCCTCCGCTTACACCTACAAAAACAATCTTTTCAATCATAGCTTCATTCCGTATTCAAGCTCAGCTAAAATTTCCAAGTAATGCTTAGCCTTCCTTAAATCCTCAATTCCGTTCTTTTTCCTATGCCTACACACATACTTAATTATATTCCCCTCACAAAACGCCAAGTTGTTTTTATAGATAAACTCGATAGGCTGAATAGCAAAGTCTTTGTAGTGATTACCGCCCTCCTGTTTTTGGAGGGCGGAGGATTCAACTAAACGCTTACGAAAAGTCTCAATATGCTCCTCAAATGCTTTAATCGCTTCCAAATCTTTGTCTTTAGAGTGTCCCATTGTTTACCCCCTCTAATTAGATTAACCTGCGTCATAGACATACACAGAAAGTGTTTCTTTAACAGGTTTAACCTCCTTAAACTCAACATTTTCGAACTCAAACTCTGGATGAAAATCTCCATCACCATCTGCCATAATACACACATACCTACTTTTCCCAACTTTTCCACAATATTCCATCATTTTAAGCATTGACAGAAAATGAGGTATCCATCTTTCTTCTATCTTAACTTTGATTGTAAACTCTTTCTTCATTGCCCTCCTCCTTTAATGCATTCCCTATAATAAACATCTAGCCAATCGTTTTTATCAAACTTTGACAACTCTTTTAACACTTCGCACCTATTCAAGTTGTGCGTTGCTATATAGTCGTTCACTAATCTTCGTTTAAGTCTATGGTTTAAAACGACTCCATACTCCATTAACAATGCAGATAAAAGGAGAGTAATTATAAATATCCCTGTGGTCTTATTTGAATTTGAGAACAACCCTCCAATAAAACTAATCGTCCCAGCTATTATGCCTATTACAATCAATAATACTCCTAAAACACTATGGGTATTGTGTAATGCATATAACAACTCATAAATATTGAAATCCATAACTAACCTCCTAAACTGGGCTTCCGTAGATCAACTCTCTACAAACATCCTCAAATAATCCAACAAGTACTCATTTTATCCACTTGTCGTAAACAGCTGGGAAACGAGCTTTTACAAACCCCGGAATACCTTTTCTCGCAAAATCGACTTCTATCTCATTTAGCTTCTTCTTTTCTTCCTCTGTTAGTTTCCCCGCTGCCTCTAAACACTTTAGCCAATAGCGAGATGCCAGCATATCTTCCAGGTCAAAGAAGTCAACTTCTGGGTCAAAGTTCTCAGCATCCCACATATCTACATTGACTTCGTAGCTGACGAAGAAACTCTCTTTCCTCTTCAGTAGGTCTTTGAGGTTCATTCGAAACCCCCTCCATTTATTTTTACTAAGCCACTCCGCCCAAAAGGCAGAGATTAATCGCTAGTTCCCTAAATCAAGTTTCATTTTTATTTCTTGATAACTCGCATTACAATCCTTAATTATCTTTCTCTCCTCTTCTGTAGCTTCTGCAATCGCAAACAAAATACGTTCAATTGCTTCGCTTTTGTTGATATGGTGTTGGCTCAATAACTCAACTATTGTTCTTGCTTCTTCCCAAATTGGCTGTCTGTACGCTTTCATTGCTCACCTCCACCAAAGTTTCCTACCTACTCGCCTTTTTATATAAAGCAAACAACCATATATAATGATTCCAATGAGATACAAAAATAAAAAAGGAGACAGAAATAAATAAACAAAAACTTCTTTTATTATTTGTTTTTCCAGCCATTCGTCGCTAACAAAATAACCTATTAATGCCAACAGGACGGCAGACCAAAATAAGAAAGCAGAGATTGCTATAAGTATTTTCATCGCCCCTCCAACCAATTCCGTTTAAACCACTCAGCCTTTCTCTCTCTTGCTACTCTAAACATCGGGTTGCAGTCTCTTATCCACTCATCAAGATGATTAGCCATCCTTTCTATAATCTCAGGTTGGTGTTCCTTGAGGAGCTCCCACATTGATTGAGCAACTAGGCGAGTTTCCTCTTGTGCTTCTGGATGCAAACGGTGGATAAAAAAGTTGGCCCAAGCTCGGTAATCGCCCTGCATCCAGAATTGGGTATAGAGGCCTAACGGTAAAAATGCACGGGCTTGTTCGGGTTTAAGTCCTTTATCCAGTAGCGTTTTTTGCAAATCACACATTAAGGAGTATTCGGTAGCTAAAGCATTAGTTATATCTAAACTATCGGACTGCGGTGGTTTCCAAAACTCAAACTTTACCTTCTCCCCCTTCACATACCGCCTGCTTATTTCCATGTAGCTGAAAGCCCTATGCCTTTGAATCTGGCGGGCGACAAAAATGGGGACTTTGAGCTTGAAGGTAGCAATAATTTCATTAGCAAACTTCCCGTTATTTTCTTGATAATCTGCTTCGCGTAAATTACCTAAAATAAGATGGTGTTTTTTAAAGCTTGGGTAGAATGGATGAGGAACCCAATCTACATATCTCACAAACTCAAACGGACTCTCATGTCCTCTTTCTATGAGCAGATTCCAAAGCTTGTTAGGGTCTTTACAGTATTTATTCCCGTAGCTAATAGAAGCCACAAGGCAAACGGCCTCTTTCCTTGCCTCGTCGTTTTCGTTAGCCCTACTGAAATCCCAGAGTTCTACCTTGCAAATTGGTGGATTTTCATAAGAATAAACGCTCTTCGTTCCAAGTTTTTTAATATACTTTAGCTTTTTCATAACTCCCCCTTTTTCTGGTAGTTTAAAGAAGAGGGGGCATAGCCCCCAACACGCAACTAGGCTGGGCCACACCCGCACTAAACACTGCCATACCTAGCCGACGCAGTTCTCTACTGTGCCGATGCTAAGCAGTTCACCGCTGTGCCTGTGCATAGAAAAGCTGGACATCGCCTTTGCCGAAGCGGTTCTCTGCTCGGCCGTGCCCTAACCTTGCCCAACCCCGCCTTTACTTGGGTTTGCCTTGCTCCGCCTTGCCTCTGCTTGACAGAACCGTGCTCTACTCGGCCGTCGCCCTACTTGACCTAACCAATACACGGCAAAGCCATACCAGCACAAAGCCATAGGAAGCCTTGCCATTACTCGGCCACTCTGTGCTTAACCGAAACCCGGCTTACCCCAGCACCGCCTCCGCGTGGCCCAGCTTAACCAAAACCCAGCCTCACTTTGCCACACCATTACAACGCCTCGTTCTGCTCCACTGCACCACTACTGCGTCTTGCATAACAACGCCATTACTTAACATCTTCTATTTTAACAACCTCAAACGCCCCGTAGCCCGCATTCCTCCATCGTCCTATTCCACCGTAAGGCCCTAGTTCTCTCATAAGCGTTTCAAGTAGCGAAAAGTCAAAGTGAGGATTCTTAAACAGGATTACCTCAAACTCTATTAGCTTAAAACCTTTCTCTTCGTTTGAATAGATAACCTCCGATTTTGCTATTGATACTCTAGGCCCTTGCGGGGTCATGGCTTGTAAAGGACGCTCAAGGAATCCATCAGGTTCATCAACCAGGTTTTCAGGCTTTATCTCCTCGTCGTAAATAAATAAGTTGATGGGTTGAACCCGGACATACTTGCTTATTTTGTCCCTTAGAGCCTTGATTTTAAATACATCCTTGAAGTTATTGCCCGCCTCTTTGAAAAACCCCTGAACCTGGTGGGCTCGGATTACGGGGACTTCATACTCTCCATAAGGAGCTCTGTAAAACTGAGTAGCTTTCTCCGTATTTTCTACAACTTCTGGTAAATTAGCTAACTCATCCTGCAAGCTCCTTAATTGATTCTCAAGTATTGCCCTTTCCTCTTCTCTCAAGTTCTTTTTCGCTAGCTTCCGCTCTATCTTGTCTATCTCCTTATTGAGCTTTTCAAGGAGATACCTCTCGTAAATTTGAGGGGAGCTTGGGGCTACTCCAAGTACATCCCTAATAAATCGCAAAACTACTTTTTTTCTATCTTGAATAAGACTTCGCATAGTTCCCCTCCTTTGTTTTTGATGGTTCTAAATTAGAGGTTCAAGGAGGGTGGGGGCCCTCCTTGAAATCCAAACCTCTAACTGAAAAGGAGCTGGAATTATGGACTTACTTATTTTAGTTCTCTACAAAGATAAAATCTAGTCCAAGCTATTCAAAATCGTAGTCATACTCTCCGCCTCCTTCCTTTTTCTCCTTGTTTTCCTTTAGCTTTTTAAGTGTGTCAATAATCTCCGATGCCTCCTTAGAGGTAAGCTCCTTTGAGGAAGATTTACCGTAAACAGCAATCATTCTCTTACCTTCCTCCTCTGCCTTCTCCCCAAAAACTTCCTTAAGGAGCTTCTTTATGTACCCTATCTGTTTCCTACTAACCCCTCTGTTTGAAGTTTTAGTAGGAGAAGGAGAAGGAGAATTCGGTTCGCTTGCAGCAGGCTCTACTGATATGTCTATATCAGCCTCCCCAAGTTCCTCGTAGCTACATAAACCTATTGGGAAGGCCTCTCTAAGAGCTCTGTTTATAGCCCTCGTTTCAGCCATCCTGATAAGGTGAGGGCTAACCATCCTATTAGTATTGCTCGTAGAGGCATCCCCATAAGCCTCAAATTCTCCGCCGTCTTTAGTTAAGACGGTAGCTTTTACTAAACAAAAATCTTTTTGACGCTCAACTATCTCTACCTTAATACCTTGAAGTTGACCGCTTTTGCGTGCATAGTAGAGTAAGCCCTCCCTTGTTACATATGGCCTATCGCCCAAAACTACGATATGGCCTAAATCTGGGCGTAGACCGTATTCAGCAAAGAGGGCCTTAATCTGCTCAGCTATCTGCTCCTGAGCCTCTTGAGGAATCCCTTTATGGCCGTTTAGCCATCCTTTGATTTGGCTTAAATCAAGCCATCTCTTCTGCATCTCTTCGGCTACTTTGATTTTCACTTCTTCAACAGTCTTAACTTCCATTATTCACCTCCTTTATTAGAACTTCCAAAGCCGTTAGCTCCTCTTTTAGTTCCCGATAACTCCTCAGTCTCTATCACCGGAGCACCCAAAACAGGGATAGGAACTAGCTGGGCTATTTTCTCCCCAGCCTTGATTTTCTGTATCCTTCCTGAATGATTCTCAAGGCAAACGATTATTTCCCCTCTATAATCAGGGTCAATCACCCCAGCGATACAAACCAACCTACGCTTAGTAGCGATTGACGACCTATCTTTAATAAAAGCTCCCCACATTGGTGGAAGCTCAATGACAATCCCCGTCCTTACCTTTGCCATCCCTATCCCGCCATCCTCACTAACGGCGGGAATCTCTATATCTTCAAGGGCATAAAGGTCGTAGCCTAACGCCCTTTCATAAGCTAGCGTCGGAAGTTTTGCTCGTGGGTCTAATTTCTTTACCCTCATAACCTCCTCCTTATTTCCTCAAGTTTGCTTATAATTTCCTGAACCTCTTGGGCTGAAAACCCGAATCCTAACAACTCTACGTTCTCTTTTAGCCCCTTCAGATAAGCTTTAGCCTTGCCTAGCTCCATTTCAGCTTCTCTCTTTGCTAAGGCTTTCTCCTCAGCCTTGAGTATAAATTCAAAGTTCATTCTGAACCTCTAATACCAATAGTTGTTTACATAATTTAATCTTTGCCTCTTCCGCCTCATTCTTAGAGTTAAAGAGGTCAACAAAATAAGTATTTCCTGATGTAGTTCTCACTATAAGAGCATCGCAATACTTATCGCCCACTTCCTTTTTTCCTACCCAAACGGCCTCTATCGTTTTAACATTAACCATAGTTCCTCTATAAGTTTCAATCCACATCTCGCACCTCCCTAAAATTCAATGTCATCAATATCTTCAGGCTCGGACTTATCACAAGTAGTTATTGAGCCATCTTTGATAACAAAAGTTTTTCCAAACGCCTCAACAATTATCTTATCTTTTTTTATATAAACCTCTCTCAAACCGAATTTAACCTTTAGCTCTTCAACCTCTAAATCCATTGAGCCGTACTTCCATTTAAGCTCAAACGGCGGAAGGCAATCCACTCCTGGTAGCTCGTAATTTCCTAAGAACTCAACACTCATCCCACACCTCCTTTTAAAATTTCTCTCCACAACCAGAGGCGACCACTTACGGAGGGCTTGCCAACCCTCACAGGGCAAGCCTGCTGGACTTCGGGCTCTTAACCCTACTCCCTCTGGCCTCCTTATTCTGCTGTCAAAGAACTTTAGCTTACTTCGTAATATATATCATATCTGCTAGGTTGTCAATAGTGATAGTGAGGAATAAATTAAAAGAAAACAAAGCAAGGAGGAGAAAATGACGCTTAGAGAATGGCTTAAGAAAGAAGGAATAACAGCTAAGGAGTTTGCAAAAAGAACAGGAATTCCAGAGGTGAATATTTACCGCTGGATTACCGGGAGATTTAAACCTCGTGCTAATTACATAATGAAGATATATAAAGCAACTAACGGGGAAGTAGGGATAGAAGACTGGGAAAGAGAGCAGAAAATTACATAAAGAGCGGAGGGGGAATGATACTCGATATCAGCAGAGAGGAGTTAGAAAGGGAACTGCAAAGGGCTGATTATGAAAAAATATTTAATTTTTATAGGTTGCTCTTCTTGTCCGACGAATGCCTTATTATACCATGTATTAATAGAGTTTCTCTTAAAAAGAAACTACGCAATTTGTATATAGAAAAATCAAAGTCTTCTTTTGAGGACTTTAGGATAGCAAACAAACGCAAGTTTTTAAAGGAAAAACTTGGTGATAATTTTTACATTGAAGGCGTTATTGATGCATTGCGACTCAAAACGAAAGACGAAATACAGAACGCTGTTTATTATCTCTTAGTTGAAAAATTAAGAGAACTAAATTTGGTTTTTTCGTGGAAAGGGAATTTAAGTACCTGCATTGTGCTTGACAGATGCGATAAGAATACACCTAAACCTTATTTTGTTTCAGAAATCTGCTTAGAAGGGACTAAAGCTTTTGAGGATTTTTACAAACTCGTAGAAAAAGAGTTTCTGTTTTTGATTTCAATGTTCCCTTATGAGCTTGATAGCGATGAGGTTGATTGGGCAGAAAAAGAAGCAGTAAAGTTGGCAAAAGAGAGGAATAGGGAGCTTTTCAAAAAGCTTGTTGATTTTACAAAAGAGTTAGTGAAAAGAGAATTAGAGGTGTTTAAAGAACCACCGCAACCGAAATACCACATAACAAAAGATGAGGGATTCCCAGCGATAGCTGGAACATTTTTAGGGATAGTGATTTTTTTGATATTTTTGCTATTAAATAAATTAAGCCATTGCTGACCTCCCTCCTATCACCTTTAAGGGCTGGGAAAACCCAGCCCTCTTTTCTTTCTAAAAATCAAAGCTCTCAAAATCCTCATAATCGGTTTCAGCTTCAGTTTGAGATTCCTCTATCGGCTGGGAATCGTAGTCAACTTTCGGAAGCTCAGGGATTCTCTCCCCGTAGCCCATCTTTCTAGTTCTCTCGTTCGTTTTTATGGTAACGCAGTAGCGGGCGGTATCTGTTTTTATTAACGCCTCTACATATCGGGCACTATCAGTTATAGCTGAAGCACCCCTTACGGAAGCCTCTAACTTCTGCACGGCTTCCATTTTCAGGTAAATTTGCCCATCTTTCTCCTCCTGTATGTCCTTCTCTGTTATCTTGGCATCCCTTAAGGCATACTTATTAAAGTGGTGCAGGAAAATAACGGCCTTTCGCTTGCCTTGAAATTTCTCTTTTTTAAGTATCTCGTGGATTGCATCAAAGACTTGTCTAATGATGGTGTTGTCGTTCTCCTCCCCGCCAACAAAGGAAAGAAGAGGATCAAGGAAAAGAACATCGTATTTTTCAAGAAGCTCCTCCAGTTCAAAGAATGCTTTTTTATTAAGCTCCTTGCCGTCAAGGGTTATAAAGGGCTCAGGTCTATTTATCCTGAAACTTACCAGCTCTAACCCTTTCTCTTCCCAGAACTCTTTTAGTGCTACAACTACCCTTAGCCTCTCAGCTAAGCTGTTTTCGTCGTGCTCAGTAGTCCATAAAAGGCATTTAAGTCCCTCATCCCTTGCTATTCTAAGTGCTGTTATCATCGCCCAAGTTGTTTTTCCTATACCTCCAAAAGCCGATATAACACTAATTTTCCGAACGGGAAACCTGCTTAAAATAGCCTCTTCCTGTATAACCTGCATCTGCAATAAATCTCTTGCGTTAACCTCATAAGGCGTTTCCTCAAGGCCTAGAAAGTCTGGGTAAACAGGAGCAAGAGCTGGAAGCTCCTCTTTGAGCTTATCGGCGACTTTCCTATACCTCTCCCTCTTATACGCCGTCCATTCCTCTTTAAAGTCCTGAACGGCGGTAGAGAGTTCCTCTATCCTTCCTTCTTTGAGGATGTCCTGAACCCGTATCCCGGTTCTTATAGCGTCGTTTACATCCTTACCACCACCGTAAACCTCACGGGAAACTAAACAGTAGATTTTCTCTTTTACTTGTTCTTTCCTTCTGAGCTCTTCTAACTTAAAGAGAGCCTCAATCCCTGCACCGGGACTTTTCAAGGAAGGCTGGTCAAAATCAGGGAAGATTAGGGGGAAATAGTTGTATTGACTTAGTCTTTCTTTTAAGAGGAATCGGTAATTTGATGCTGAACCTACCGCAAGGGCTGGGATTAAACTATCGGCATAAACAGAAATAGCGTCTGTTTCCCCTTCCGTTATTACGCAGGGGTAAACCCAGCCGTCCTGCTGTTTAATGAAGTCTTTTAAGAATCCCATTCCTCCGAAATAGCAAGGAACGGGCTTTTTAACCAGCTTCAGCACTCTAGAAGAGCGGGAATTTTCCTCTACATTTCTAAGCTTAAGTGCTACCAAATGCCCTGTAAGGCTGAAATAAGGAAAGACAAACCAGCTTAGATACTTTTCTAGTCCCCCTAGCTTTTCGTTAAACAGTTTTTTAAGTTGAGGTGGAGTAAGTGAAACCAACTCTTTCGTGATGAGGCCGATTCGGTAGAACTTGATGGCGTCCTCAAGGTTTGGCTTGCCTATCTTGACAATCAAAGCTGTTGACTTATAATTATTAAGTGCGGATTGGCACGCAATCCGCAACCAATCTCGCACCTCCTTTAAATCACGGGGGACTTCTCCCCCGCTTTTACCAACCATCCCAGATTTTCCACAGGCGAAGCACTTATAGTAAAATCGCCCGTCCATCTCGTAGATGTTAAACGACGGGCGGGTATCATCGTGAAACGGGCATAATCCCATCGCTCTCGTGGGATAAAAACGCCAACTAAAATTATGATTAGGAAATCTCCTTTGAAAAATATCTACTGCTTGTTCAAGGTTCATTTTTACCTCCGGCTTGAGGTGGAGTAAGTGAAATTATAATGCCACCCGAAAAAATGAGGGCATAAAAAAAGCCCCTTTCAAGGGGCTTTTAAAGGAGGATTTTGTATAGTTAAGCCTCTCTCTTTCTCTCCTCTTCTATCTCACGAGGCAACCTATCCCGCACGGCCTCACAAATTGTCTCGCCGTCAACCTCTAGGACATCATCCGCATCAACCTCGAATGGGAATAATTCATTTTCATCAATAGTCCACGTAATATAATCTGCAACTTCTTCCGCGAAGTCTTCGACTATTTCTTCAAATTCTTCTTTATCTTCTGGGATAGACGGACGGCGACGGGAGAAAATGATGTCAAGTACGTCGTCAAGTTCTTCGTCAACTGTGTTTCTAATCCACTCTCTCGTGAAATTTTTAGCTTCATTATAGTTTGCTAAAGCATTGCGGAGAAACTCAATTGCTTCTCGTGAGAGACAATTGAGCTTGTTTTGATACAGTTCAAGAAGAGCATAGAAGTTTTGACGATAGACCCATTCTATTCTCTCAGGGCTATCTGCGTGAGCATCACCTTCGTAAGTACCTTCAAGGGCGATTAACTCATTATTGCAGTAATCCCAGAACAGATAGAGATTATCGCTACCTCCACTTTCAAGGTAGTGGTAACCTTTGTTGAGGAGCTCCTCAGCGACTTGCTCAACGGTCTCGTAGGCGAAGAAATATTCCCTCTCCTCTTTTGAAAGGGTTTTGTTGATTGCTTCAATGATTTGATTCTTAGTAACCATCTCGCACCTCCTTTCAGTTGTTTTCTATCACTAATGATATTCCCTCCCTCCTCTCTTGTCAACCCCCTTATTCAACTTTTAAAGAACGAAAAGCGTTAAAACCTTGTGTCTCAAGGTTTATTTAAACTCTAAAACTTTGAACCAACGGGCTGTATAACGGCCGACTGGAATGCGGGTGAGCTCGTAGGAAGTATTGAGGTTCAATAGTTTGCAGGCTTTTAGGACTCTCTCACGGGCTCGGTTGATTCGCTGAGAGAAAGAGAAAGCATGATTGTCGTTGAGGGTATCAAGGAAAGACAAAGGGATGCCAAGCAGGTAAAACGCTAGAAAATCTAGATAATTCACTCTTTGCGGGCGTTTTGAAAGCATTAAAACAAGAGTGTCTATCTGCGTTGAGTTGCTCGTAGAATAAAGCTCCTCAGCCTCAATCCTAACCTTTCCCTCCTCAAACAACTCTCTAAACTGAGCGTGGACTCTGTAATCAATTCTGCGTTGATTCCCAAAAGGCTTAATCTCTGAAACTTCAAAAAGTTTTTCGTCGTCTAGCACGATAGAAGAAAGCTCGTTTCTAACTTGCCTCAAGACTAACGATGCAGGCCTTTTAGTTAGCTTTGAGATATGTTCGCTAGCAATTCTTTGCTCCGTCCAACTCAAAAGCAAGAGCTTAAAAGAAGTTGGGGAGAGCGGGTTTATTATTTTATATTTGCCGTCCTTCCCCGCTCTTCTTTTGCCCTTTACAATGCCTTCTAGAAGAGGAACTTCAACTAGAAACTTCGGAACATACATCCCGCACCTCCTTATAGAATCGTTTCTCTTATTATAAATGATATAGACTTTCAATGCAATAGAAGAGTCTTTCAATCTCGTGAATCTTTGTATCAGTATTTCAGAAACATACTATCAATAATTAGAATCTTTCGTTCAAGCGAATGAAACTTAATAACAAATTCAAAAAATCAGGCTCTAAAACCCTTGATTTTCAATCGCTCCAAGTCCTATAAAATACTTAAGTATTTTAAAATACTTAAGTTACTTAAGTAAGGGGGAGGCTTTTTATAAAAAGCCTCCCCCTTTTATATACTCTATACATGTATAGAGTATTGAATACTACTGATATTTATGATAGAATAGAGAGGAAATGAGAGAAGAGAAAAAGAAAGATGGAAAAGTTGGTAGTTGGAATAGACCCTGGAAAAAAAGGAGCAATCAGCTTTTTGTCGCTAGACGCCTCTAATCTTGAAGTATACGATATGCCTTCGCTTTTTGAGTTTGTAAGGTTAGTGAAAGAAAGAAAAGAAAAAATACTGCGTGTTTTTATAGAGAAACAGCAAGCCTTTCCGGGTCAAGGCGTAGTCTCAACTTCGCGTTTAATGAAGCACTACGGAGAGCTTATCGGTTCTCTTGTCGCTCTTGAAATAGCAGTTGAGGAAGTTCCGCCCCGCACTTGGCAAAAAGAGTTCCACTACCCTAACAAGCTCAGCAAAAAAGAACGCAAGCTCCTTTCCATTCAAAAAGCACTTTCCCTTTTTCCTCACGGTGAAATTGGAAAGAAGGACGGACGGGCTGAGGCCGTGCTGATTGCTGAGTTCGGCCGTCGGAAATTTACCGTAAAATCGGAATAATATTCTAGCGTTGATATATTCGCTCAAATTCAATTTGGGGGTGCAATGGTATTAGAGAGGAGAGAAAAAAGGAATAGAGGACGAATCGGTGAACGAGAGAGAGAGGATATAGATAGTTTAGAGACGGAAGTCTGTTTTTCACGGTTGATGAGACCCGTAGAGGTCGCTTTTGTGCTCAATGTCGGGGAAAGGTATGTTCAGAGGTTAGCTGAGGCGGGGGTTATTCCTGCTAAGAAGTTGCCCGACGGCAAATGGCGATTTGACCCTCGTGAACTCAAGGAGTGGATTAGTTCGCTTAGTGGCGGTTGAAAAAGTGAAAAACACTCGTTAGAGTGAGTAGCGAGAGGGTAACGGAATGCTTGAGTTTGAAAGGCTACCTAAAAAACTTCAGAAGTTGCTCTTGGTATGGTGTGAGCCCGAAAATTGGGAACTTAATCTGCTACAAGCCTGCGAGAAAGCAGGGCTTAACTACAATTACATCAGGAAAAGAATTGCTGAGATAGGTTCTGCTGATTTTTACGAGCTTAGAGCTCAGTTAGTTAGAAAAGCATCAGCTAAATACTACTCTGATGTAATGAGAGCACTAATAGAAAAAGCAAGAAAAGGAAACACGCGAGCAATAGAGTTGTTTTTTAAGATGAGAGGAGAGCTAGCAGAGAAGCTTGAACTCTCAGGCGGGCTTGATTTGAATGTCCAAAATCGCCTGCTTGAAGTTAAGAAGCGCCTTGACGAGCAAGGGCTTGAGTAGGCTATAACAAATATTGATTTGTTATAGTGAGTAAGTTAGGGAGATTGATTGAGAAGGCGTAGAAAGAAGGTAGATATTGAAAATCTTTATGTAGAGGTGCTCAAGCGGGCTAGGAGTTCTTTGCCTGCTTTTTATTATTTGCTCTTGGCCGACACTCAAAACTGGGTTAAGCCTGCCGATTTTCATTATCAGATTTCTGATATCCTCCTGCACGGCAAGGAAAACTTTGCGATTGAAGCCTTCAGGGAAAGTGCTAAAAGTGAATATGTCGCAAAGGCTTTCCCCCTCTATCGCTTAATGTTCCCTTCTCAAGCCGAACAGTATATTGTCTTAGTTCTGCGAAACCAACGCAACGCTTCAAAGAAGCTTAAAGAGATTGCCGCTATTCACCAGTCCGATCCTCTTTTTCAGCTCAACACAAAGCAAGTAATAGAGCAATCAGCTGAGGCCTACGAGGTAGAACTGCACGACTGGGAAGGGTGCAGAGTGCGAATAGAGGCCTACGGTAAGGGGGCTACCTTGCGAGGTATCAACTGGAACGGTCGTCGCCCCGATATCGTAATTATGGATGATGTCCAGGACTTTGAGGATGCTCAGAGCCCTACGATTCTAGAAAAAGACTGGGACTGGTTTTTGAGCGATGTTAAGCCTCTAGGGAAAAACTCAAGGATTTTTATGATAGGCAACAACCTCGGCGAAAAGTGCTTGATAGAGAGGGTCTTTGAGCACGCTAAAGAGCTAGGCTTTAAGACGATGAGAATCCCGGCTCTTGACGAGGCTGGGAATCCAGCTTGGCCGGAGAAGTTTTCTCTGGACTACTTGCTCAAAGAAAAAGAGGCCTACCGCAAGGCCGGGAAGCTAGAAATCTGGTATAGAGAGCGTCTATGCCAAAGCATCGCGGCCGAAAATCAGGTGTTCAGGCGTGAGTGGTTTCGCTACTATTCGCCGAATGAAAAGCAGAAGTTAGTTCAAAATTGCCGAGTCTATATCACGGTTGACCTTGCTATTTCTGAGAAAGAGACGGCCGATTATACAGCCATCTGTGTCGTTGCCGTGGATGAGAACAACCGCTGGTATGTGCTTGATGTGATTTACGGCCGTTTTGACCCATCTACAACGATGGAAAAGCTCTTCTGGGCTGTTCAGAAATACCGTCCTGAAGTTGTGGGAATAGAAAAAGTCCAGTATCAGGCGGCATTTCAGCACTTCCTTGAAAAGGAGATGAGGCGTAGGAATATCTTTTTCAACATTGAAGAGCTGAAGGCTTCAAAGCAGAAAGAGATTAGAATCAAAGCACTTCAGCCCAGATTCCAGCAGGGGCTCATCTACTTTCCAGACCTGGCCGATTGGTTAGACGAGATGGAAACAGAACTCCTTACTTTCCCAAGAGGCAAGCACGACGACCTTATTGACGCCCTTGCCTACCAGGAGCAAATAGCCAAGCCCCCTGCACCACGCAGGGTTGAGGTAGCTCCTGTATTAAAATGGAGTCCAGTTTAGGAGGTTAGAAATGAAGTACACGCCTGAAGAGAAAATTTTACTAGGTAGTGCAGGCTTAGGGGTTGTTAACGCCATTATATCAAATCTCTTAAAGTCTCATTGTTTTGCATCAGGCATTTTCGGAGGATTCGCCCTTATTTGCTTTACAGTTGCGTTTTTACTCATTTTCAGGGAGGTAAGGGAGCGTGCAGGTAAATATTGATGAGCTTCTGAGTAAGGTTCAGCAGGATATACAGAATGCTGAGAGTTTTTATCAGTCTCAGATAGAACCGAAAGTAAAGGAACGCTACCAGCTTTACAATGCAGACCCGGACTACTACGCTAAAAAATTTCCCAAGCTAGCTGAGCTCAGCTCCTTTACCTCAACTGATGTTGCGGATCAAATAGAATGGGCTATGCCCAGCCTGATGCGAATTTTTTTCGGCGGGCAGGATGTAATAGTTGTAAAAGGAAGGACGGTTGAGGACGACAAATCAGCTGAGATTATGCAGAAACTCATCAATTGGCAAATCCAGAGGCAAAATCCAGGCTTCATGATTTTCTACCGCTGGTTCAAGGACGCACTTATTACAGGGCTGGGCATCATCAAGGCCTACTGGGTGAGGGAGTTTGAGGAAAGGAAGTTTAGCCAAGTTGTTGGAATTGATGAGTATTTAGCGGCTAAAGACGACCCGGCCATTGAGATTATTGAGGCTAAAACTCTTGAAAACGGAATGATTGACTTAACTTTCAAGGTTAAACTCTTATCAAAGAATCAGCCTATCCTTGAGAATATCCCTGCTTCTGAGTTCATTTTCAACCCGAACGCTAAGCGAATAGAAGAGAGTCCCTTTGTAGCCCACAGGAAACTTGTTACTGCTGATTACTTACTTAGAAGAGCAAAAGACGGCTGGTATGATGAGCAAAAAGTTAGGGAGCTTCTAGAGGAAGGCGATAACGGGGCTAGTTTTATTTCCTCAGTTGACCCTTACTTGATGCCTAGTAAGAATTTTATGGTAAATCAGCCCGACGATGCAAGGCGTAGGTTCACTCTTTATGAGTGCTATACAAAATACGATATCAACGGCGATGGGCTTTTAGAAGATGTAATCGTAACGGTCGTAGGAAATAAGGTTCTGAGGGTGGTTGAGAACATCTACAAACGCCCTCCGTTCTTTGTTTTAACGCCTATTCTTGAGCCTTACCAAATTTGGGGCAAAGGGTTTGGCGATGTTCTTAAGGATGTTCAGGACGTTAAGACGGCTATCATAAGGCAAATAATTGTCAACATCGGCCTTAACAACGACCCGAAGGTGTTTATAGATGAGAGTAAGGTTAACCTTAACGACTTGGTTAATGGAGCTCCCTACATCAGGGTTGATGGTATTCCTCAGCAAGCGATACAACCTTTCCCTGTTAGGCCCTTAGCCCCCTGGACTTATAGCTTCCTTGAGTATTGGGAAGGCATAAAGGAAAACAGGACTGGGATAACTCGCTACAATCAAGGGCTTGATGGAAGGTCGTTGAACCATACTGCTACTGGCATTCAGCTTATAATGCAGGCTGCCAACCAAAGACTTGAGCTTATTGCCCGTATTTTCGCTGAAACCGGAGTAAAAGACCTATTCCGTTTCTTGGTTGAACTTAATCAGCGTTTTATAGACCAGGCCACCGTGATAAGGCTTACAAATGAACCGTTAGTTATTAGACCAGATGACCTTAAGGGTGAGTTTGACCTGGTAATTGAGGCTGGAGTAGGCGTAGGAGCTAAGGAACAAATGCTTCAAAACCTGAAAGAGATAATGAGTATGTACCCTCAACTGATGCAGTTCGGCCTTGCTACGCCTAAAAACCTTTATGAAGTAGTTAAACGCTACTTCCAGCTTTTAGGCTTTAAGGCTGTTGATAAACTATTAACAGAACCTCAAATGCAACAAGGAGGCCAACTTGGAGTATTACAGCAAGCTGGAGGAGAGAATCCAGCACTTGCAGGTGCAGTTCAAGAGGATGCAAGCCCTAGAGCCGTGCTTGAACGAGCTCTTGAAGCTTATCAACGAATGCAAGGAGGCCCTGTTCAAGGAGTGGACGGAGAGTCCGAAGGAGAAGTGGGAGCTGATACTCTCGGAACTCAGAGCCCTACAGAGGTTGGAAACGGCCCTGAACAGGGTTATTAATAACGGAAAATTGGCTGAAAAAGAGCTCAAGGAGCACTTTAGGAAGGAATTAAATTCGCCTAGCGACGGTTGAAATGAGCGAAAACTCTTTATAAAACAGAAAAGTAAGGAGGAAAGTTATGGAAAATCAGGGACTCCAGCAGATGGAGCAACCCGTTAGCCAGGACGCTAACGCTACGCAGGAACAAACAACGGAGCAAGTAGAACAAAAGCCTGAAGTGTTTTTAGACGATGACGGCAATTTAGTAGTATCTGATGAGGTTCTGGGACTCTCCGAAGGCGGAGAGCAACCCGAAGCTGAAGAGACTAGCGAACAGAACGAGCCTCAGGAAGAGCAACGCTACTACACAAAGGAGGAAATTGAGCAGTTAGGGATTGGTAAGCTAGATCCTAACCGCATTCCTCCAGAGCTTGTGCCCTTCTATAAGTCAATGCAGGCTGATTACACCCGTAAGACACAAGCTCTAGCAGAAGAAAGGAAGGTTGTTGAAAAGCTCCTGGACAAGGCGTTAAGCCATCCAGAGCTTGCTAAAGAGTTTATGAACGACCCTGAGCTTGTGTCTTTGGCACAAAAGCACCCAGAGCTTGCTCAGAAATTCCAGGTTGTAAGCCAAATGGCACAGCCTGAGCAACAGCAGAACTTTTTAGATGTTATTACTGAGCAAGCAAAGAGGATAGTTGAAGCTGAGCTTGGGGAGGAGTTTGACGAGTTTAACCCCAAGCACATAGCGGCGTTCAATTTAGCTCTTCAGAACATCCAGAACCAGATAGCAAGCCAACAGGCCGTCCAACATAAAATACTTCAGGTTAAGCAGTCCGAACCTCATTTTGAGGAGATTGACGTTTACGCTCAGCAGAAGTTGGCCCAGATGCCTTTCCAAGAGGCTATGAAGATAGTTAACGCTCTTCAGACTGGAGACCTAGATACCGTTCTTTCTTTCTGGGATGAGTGCAGAAGAGAATGGTATAACCTGAATAAAGCTCAGCCTCAAGCTCAACCGCAAGCTCAAGCTAGACAAGCACCGCAACCTCCAAAAGTTGAGCCCTCAGGTCAAGGCCAAGCTCAAGCACAGAATCAGTTTGACCTAAGGCGTTTTGCTACCGCTCCTGAAGAGGAGAAAATAGAAATGTTAAAACAATTCCTTTAGGAGGTAAAAGATGGCTTACGAAACAACCTATACAGCAGTTGGAAATAGAGAGGACTTATCCGATGTTATTACGATGATTAGCCCGGACAAAACTCCTCTTTACTCTATGTTTGGTAGAACTACCGCAAAATCTACCTACCACGAGTGGCTTGAGGAAGAGCTCAGAGCTCCGAAAGATAACGCTATTGTTGAAGGTTCAGAATACACCGTAGAAGCTCCACAACCTAGAGTTAGAAAAGGAAACTGGACTCAGATTTTCGCTCAGGGCTACGGCGTTTCTGAAACCCAGCAGGCTGTCCTTAAGGCTGGCATTAAGGATGAGCTAGCTCACCAGATGGCCAAAGCTCTTAAGGAGATAGGTAGAGATGTTGAATATGCAATCATCAGGAACAATTCAGCGGTAGAGGGAGACAGCTCTACTGCTAGAAAGATGGGAGGAATCCCAGCATTTGTTTCTACTAATGTTATTGACGCTGGAAATAGTGCTCTTACTGAGGATATGCTCAACGACGCTATCCAGAAGAGCTGGGAAGCTGGAGGAGACCCTAATGTTGTAGTTGTCTCTGGTAAGAACAAAAGGAAGATTTCCAGCTTTACTGCTGGTGCTATGAAAACGATTGAAGCTGATGAGAACAAGCTAGTCGCTAGGGTTGATATCTACGAAAGCGACTTCGGAATGGTTAGGGTTGTAGCTGATAGGTGGATGCCCGACACAGACCTGTTTGTTCTAGATAAGCAATACCTAAAAATTGCCTATCTTAGGCCGTTTAAGAAAAAGGAAATTCCAGTAGCAGCCGATAGGTTTGAACAAGTTGTTGTTGGAGAGCTAACCCTTGAAGTTAGGGCCGAGAAGGCTCAGGCAAGGATAATTAATCTCGGATAAAGAGGGAGAAAATGGGAGGCAATTTAGTTTTTCAGAATAGTAAAGAAAAGAAGCCTAATGCGATAGCCTCTGGGCTTATCGCTTACGACTCAGGGGATTTTGGGGGAGGTTTTGCTTCTTATACTCCTCCATCTCCACAAAGCGACTTTGACATTAGAGTCGTTGAGGATACGAACTCTACTACTCCTGGTAAGCGACTTTATATCTATGCAGGTGGTAAGTGGAACTATATAGATATGGACGGTTAGTATGAGAATTAAGGCTTTTTTGCTTGAGTTTGATAGGCGGAGCGGAGAGCTCCGCCTTGCTAAAAAGGTTGACTATACGGATGCAGTAAAGGATAACTACGAAGAGAAAAAGGTTATAGGGAAAGGTTTTTCTAAAAAGAAAACAGCCCGTAAAGTGGCTTCTATCCCTTTAGATGTCCTAATGTCTCTTCCTCCTGAGAAGTTTTTTGAGATAATGAACGACGATAACGCTTTGAGGAAGTTCTTAAGGGAGAATCCGCAATTTCGCTGTTCTGAAGGGGATGTGTAATGCTTATGAAAAAGCCTGAATACCTAGCTTCTGCAAGTATGGTTTGTGGTGTTAACACAAGAGGTAAAGAAATCGTAGATGTCCCAGAAGTTTTAGTTTCCGAATTCCTTAAACTCGGCTTTAAGCCTGTGGAGGAGTTAGATGGCAAAATATCAGACGATAGTATTGGGGAGCAAAAGGATAAAGATAAAGAAAGGAGCTCTTCACAAGCAGTTGGGGATACCAGAAGATCAGCCGATACCGATGGCTCTTCTGAACAAGATTTTAAGCTCAGCAGTAGGCGACGTCGTAGAATACACCGTTAATGGAGAAAAGAGGAGAATAAAAGTTACTCCTTTACTTCTTAAAAGGGCTAGCCTTGCCAAAACCTTAAAGAGGTTAAAGTGAAAGTAGCCGATGTCTTAATTCAAGTTAGGGAAACGATAAATGATACGGCGAAAATAGAATACAGCGACGACGAGCTTTTGAGGATATTAAATAGAGTTCAGGATTACATAGCTGATACCTGCATTAACAAGCAGTTCAGCCGATTTCTCAAAACAGCTACTCTTAATTCTGGGGATTCCTTACCTGATGATTTTGTTGTAGAGGATGGGGTCTTTTGGAAAGACAAAAAGCTAAAGCCCGTCCCAGCATCAGCTCAGATAAAGCAGGGAGAATTAACCTATAAGTTGATTGGAAATAAAATTGAAGCTGGAGTTAGCCCCTTAACTCTCCTTTATTATGCCTATCCCCAGCACTATAAGAGCTTAGACGATGACTTAGTTCTTCCATCTTACTTTAACAACCTTTTGATTGAAATGGTTGCTTTTCTTGCACTTAACAGGAATGAGTTTAACACTTCTGTTGAGCAGAGCTTATCGGCACTCTTTGAGCAGAAGCTAATAAAACTCATAAGCAGATACGGCTTTTCTGAGATACCTCTTAATCTTCCCTTTGAGGCTTAGATGTACAAGAGGGCAAGGGTTATAACTTTTGGAGACTGGAGAGGAGTTAACAACACACAAGACCCAGCACTCATTAGAGATAATGAGCTCCAGTCCTGCGTTAATTTTTATGTCTCTAATACTGGTAGGTTAGTCGCTAGACCCGGATTTATTAAGCTCTTTGATACTCCAGCCGAAGTTGTAGAAATCGCCAAGTTTCAGAGCGACTTTTATGTAGCCTGCAAGGATGGAAAGGTCTATAAGTGGAACGGCTCTTCCTTATCAGAAATCGGGGAGCACGAGAGCGGAGATGTCTATTTTCAGGTTGCTCTCGGAAAGCTCTGGATTGCAGACGGAGGAAAGCTAAAGTATTGGGACGGCTCTGCTTTTGGAACTATTGACGATTTTCTTTACCACGACGAGCTAGTCGGAACTGGGGATGGTGCTACTAAATCGTATTCTTACTCCACCTCTGAAGTCCCGGTTAGCTCTAACAGCGTGAAAGTTAAATACACAATTCAAGGAACGCAGTATGAGGCTACTGATGATGGGCAAGGAGGTATTTCTGGGACTTCCTTGTCTGGAACTGTTGCCTATGATACTGGGGCTGTTAATCTAACCTTTGATACTGCACCTGATAACGGAACGGAGATTAGGATTATTTATTCCTGTTCAGATGTTCTAGATGTTAAAGCTGATTTTATAGAGTTTAGGCAGGAAAGAATTTGGCTTGCTAAGGGCGATAGCCTTTACTATTCAGAGATAAGAGACCCCTCACGCTGGGGGTTTATTAAGGTTGCCTCAAAGGATGAGAGTGATATTTCAGCGATTGCTCAGCTCTACGATAAACTGATAGTCTTTAAGGAAGGGAAAGATAGGGGAATCTATGCTCTATCTGGCAATTCTGAAGAGACTTTTGTTGTTGGCTTGATAGCTAAAGGAGTTTCGGCAAAAAACAGGGAAATAGTTAGCGCTTTAGGAGACCTTTACTTTCTGGACGGCTCTCAGCTTTACAGTCTTAAAACAATAGTAGAATACGGAGATATAAAGCCTATACAAATTAACCAGAAGTTCTTAATAGAGGATAACGACTATGTTCTTATTCCTATCCCAATAGCAAATGTTATCTTCGGTTTTGCTGGTTATTCTGGGTTTACTTTTACTCCTACCAGGAGAGCTTTTACTTCTTTGGCTTTTCATGAAAAGATAACCTCTGCGTTAGTTGTTGAAAATGAAGTTTACCTTGGGGGAGAGAACGCAGTCTTTAAGTTTGCTGATGTTAACACGGATAACGGCAAGGATATTTACTACAAGCTGAGCACAAAGGTTATTAATGCAGGAGGTTTTAGAAGGGTTTTACTAAAGAGGTTTTCCCTTTATGGTGCAGGGATTGACGATGCCGAAATACTTTTGTCTGTGTTCAAGAGGAGCACGGGATATAACCTTGCTACTTTGAGTTTACCCAAAATTGCAAGGTACGGTTTTGCTGTTTGGGATTCTGATAAGTGGTCTAATCCTTCAGCGTTCTTTAAACCCTTGAGGCAACTAATAGGCGGGGACTACATCTATTTTATCATTATATCAAAGGACAGGTTTGTACTGGATTCCTTTTCTCTGGAGGTCTCCTGATGGGGAGCAAGAAAATAAATAGGCTTACTGTATATACGGCTGGAGAAACTATAAGTGCAAATGAACATAATGCCGAACATCAGCAGTATGTAGATAATTTTAATGAGCTTTTTAAGAGCTTTGACTACGATGGGGTTTTTCATTATCCGTTTGCAAGTAAGGTTAAATTTGAATATACGGACTTGAAGCTTGAGGATTTACTTAAGGTCGCAGTTAATCCAGATGGAACTATCAAGGGAGAAAAGGTAGAGATTTCTTTTTCTGACCTGAGCCTCAACGATTTGCTGATTACCTCAGTTAATCCAGATGGGACAATTAAAGCCGAGAAAGTTGTTGAGCCTAGTTTCTCTCCCTCTAATCTAAAGGACTTTCTTAGTGTAGCTCATAATCCAGATGGAACGATTAAGAGCGATGGAATAGACAGCGAGGAGCTTTACGCTCATAACCACGACAAAAATGCTCATATTGAGCTTAATTCTCGGTTTGTTAAAAAGCCGTTTGTTTACGGCAATTTCTCTGGGAAGGCAGGAGAAACCGTAGTTCTTTATGCAACAGGAGGACAGTCAATCGGCGGTGTTTCTTACAAGTGGGAACTCCCAAATGGTTCTGTTTCCTATGGGGATAGCGTTAGCTTTGAGATCCCTACTAATGCCTCTAACGGCGATGTTTTGACAATTAAGTGTTATACTGTTAATGATGATGGGTTTACCTCTGAACCTACGGAAGTTCAAATCGTTGTTAGCGATAATCCTTTAAGGTGCGATTTCGCTTTAAATTCGGAGATTTTAGAATGTGGGCGAACTTATGAGCTGACTATTTCGGCCAATAAGAATGTTGACAGCTATAACGTAAAGTGCTCTAGCGGTGTTGTTGAGCAGGTTGGAAACGGGAGGTTTTCTATCACTTTTCCAAAAAGTGATGAGGATTTAAATGCTTTAATTAGCATTGAGGTCGTTTCTGGGAGTGAGGTAGTCAGGCAGGTTCTTAAAAGAAGGGTGAAACAGAGTAATAATAAGATAATTCGGCTTAGGCAGAGATTTAAAGCCTATGATTCAAGCTGTTGTTTAAACAGTAGCGGGGTTCTTTTAGGAGCTTCTCTTGATACTGCTTCTTCTATATTGATGGGGTTTGACCACACCTTAAATCTTAGGTGGGGTTTAGCGATTGATGACAACCGCTTCCGTATATCTGGCATCGGTTTAGATGATGGCTATATCCTCTCTTTAGACGGCAAATACTTAGTAAAGCTGGATAACGACGGCAACGTTGTTAAAACGATATCTCTTGATACAAATCTTTCAAAAGTCAGCAACATTTTTTCCTGTTTAGGAGGGGATATCTATGTTGGTTCATATTGGTACGATAGTTCTAACAGAAAAAATTATCATGTGTTGTTGAAGTTTGACAGCAGTCTGAATTTTATTAAAGGCGTAAAGATTCCTCTTTCTGGAGACACCTATACATTAGGGACTGACGGGGTTAATATTTATGCTCTTTTTGGCAAAATATTACTAAAGTTTGACGAGAATCTCTCTTTATTAAAGGCTGTTAAGTTTAATAATGACGCCCTTATGAGTTGCGATGGTAATAATATCTATGTTGCTGAAAAAGATAATGGAGTGGTTTTAAAACTGGATACAGAATTTAATCTCCTTAAGGGCGTTAGGATAACGGCGGATGATGTTTCGCCTGGTATAGAGGTTATTTATGCCCATAATAACAAGGTTTACCTTGCTGTTACAAGGGTAGATGGGGCTGTCGCTAGATTGAGTGCCGATTTAGTATTAGAGGAGGTTTATAGGTTTGGGGTTTCGTGGGTGTGCGGTGTATCAATAATTAACTCTTATGACGACAATCTTTATATGTCATGCAGTCTAAGAGACCCTGCCGACAGAGTAACGGTTGGTTTGTTAAAACTAAAAAAACTACGACAGGCTCAAAGTGTATTCGGTTTTAGTATAACTCAAATGGTTGGTTTTAAAGCTCAAGAAGTCCAGTATTCTATCAGCAACTTTTCCCCCTCTATTAGCGATTTTACGCCCCAGACATCTGTGGCTTCGTTAAGTTTAAGCAAGTTCGCTCCTCTACATATTGTTGACTGGCTGGAGGTAAAAAATGATTAAGGGGGTTTTGTTAGCAAACCTTGACTCTATCACGACCGATTATATCCTTGAAAGATATCCAAGGATTAAACAGCAGTCTGATATAGCAGACAAAGAATACCACGGTGCAGCACTTTTATTAATCAACCCAAAATATACAAGTGATGAGATTTATAAAAAATGCGGGATGTATGCCAATCAGCTTTTGGACAAACAGACGACCCTTAATGAAGTTCTCAACGCTTTCCCTGAGGCTGAGCGAAAGCATTGGGAACAGTTAATCAAAGTTGCAGTTAGAGTCGCTTGGGTTCAGAGGGTTAAAGATGTTTACAGGCAGGCAAAGAAAAAAATACTAGCTGGTGAGTTTGTTGATGTTAATAACCTTGGTTTTCCTGAGTGGGAGGAGCTATGACTTTTGGACAATGGAAAAGCTTACAGCTTCTTAATAAAATGATTCAAGAGGAAAGAAATAGAAATAATTGGCCTTCTGCTTCTAAGAGGGCATCCTCTAATAGTGGCAGTTCAGGGCTTAACTTATCAGGGGCTAATTGGAATAGACTTACAGCTCACAGTAGAGGAGGCTCTTACGGAAGCGGGTATTCAAGTTCTTATTCCTCAAGCGAAAGCTGGGGATACAGCGGGTTGCCTAGCGAAGCTCTACAAACAGCACTTCCTACATTCAGAAGGCTTAACAATCTTTTAACAGCAAACCTTGGGCAAGTAAGGTCTGGGCGTCCCAATAGGGGTGTGTTAAAAACATTAGAGGAAATGAATCAGACCTACCTTTCTAACCTCCTCCTTAATAGGAGGCCTGTTATAAATTCTCTTGCCGGAAGGTTGATAACAAATTTAGCTAATAGAGGGGTTCTTGATAGTTCGGTAGCTAGTAAAGCCTTATCCAACACCCTCGGTAAGTTCATTACTGATTACATTAATACGGCCACAAAGCTTGAACTTGAAAGACAAAAAGAAGGGCTGTATTGGCCGTTAAAAACTCTTGGGGTTCTCAGTAGCTTAACCCCAAGTTATGGAAGCTTGCTGAGGGTAGCTCAAAATCGCTCTAAGAGTTCAGGTTCAAATGTTAGCAATAATTTCAGAGTGTCATTTAACGAAAGCTACAACCCAGCACCAGCCGTTGGCCTCTTAACTTCATTGATGGGGATTTAATTGATACCCAAAGAGTGGCTTGAGGATTACTTCAGGAAAAGCGGGGATACAGAGCTTTTAGACGGAAATCTCCTTTTACTCCCCTACGGCTTCATTATCTATGAAGTTGACGGCGATGTTCTAGGTCTCCTGCACGTTTACGCAACGAAAGGAAGCGGTAAAAAGATGGATAAGTTCATTAACTCTCTTGCAAAGGAAATAGGGGCTAAAAAGATAAGGTTCGCAACTAGACGAAGGCCTGAAGGTTTTGTGAGAAAGTATAATTATAAGGTGGTTGGCTATGTGCTAGAAAAGGAGGTTGAATAAAATGGGTGGTGTGGTTAAGGGCGTCAAGCACGCCTTATTCGGCTCTTCTCCTAAGATAAAATACCCTGATGCTCAAAAACTGGTTTTGCCTCGCGATGAGGTTTTAGCTGGATTCTACCACGATGTTTTTCCTGTTTTGCTCGGAGGTGGCTACGAAAAAACAGATAACGGAGAGAGGTTAGCTTTTGACCCCTCTAAACTCACTCAGTATAAGGAAAAGCTACTAGACCAGCTTGAAAAAACTCAAGGGCTTTTATCGTCCGTGTTGGATTATTCCCAAAAACTTCTCCCCGATGCCGATTACCTTAGAGCAGTTCCTGAAGCTCCTACCGTTAAAACTCCGTTTGGGGAAATCCCAGCTTACGGTCTTCAGCGTTCTGCTTTAAGGAATAAAGAAGAGTACTTAAAAGGGTTGGGATTGGGTCAAAGTTTAGCCAATCAGCTAGCAAGCATGTCTCTACTCGGCTTAAAGCCTGCTGAGATGGAATATCAAGTAGGTTACCTAGACCCTCTCAATATGTTCTTAAAGGAAGATTTAGCACGCTACGGAGTTCACGCTACACCGATAGGAATAAACGGTTCTGGAGGGCTTTTAGGCTCGGTGTTGGCTGGAGCTGGAAAGGTTTTAGGAGCTAAATTAGGAGGGCTTCTATGATTTTACAGTCAAGAGAGGCTATATGGTCTGATATGTTTACCAGAGGTCTCCTTTCGGGACTAGAGGAGGCTTATAAAAAGAAAATGATGGAACTTCAGAATAAGCTAGCTATTGATAGAATGAGAAAACAGGCTGAGATAGAGCAAGAGCTTGCAAATGCTGAACTTCAGAGAAGGGCTCAATGGTTTGATAGGCTCAACTCTCCAACCTACATAGATAACCGTCCTATTCTTAATCCCGATAAATATGGACTAAATGCTTCTGATTTCGGAAGTATAGCTGAGAGTGAGTTGGGTTATACTCCTAGCGATAATATAGGCCTATTATCAAGCGTTAAGCCCGAAACTTTCGGGGCTTACCTTGATATGACCCAAGACTGGAAAGGGCCTTTTGATAAGGTTTATGGGGAGCTTACTCCTTACGCTAGGTCTATCTTTGTTTTAACAGGAAGGCTACCTTCTCCTCCTAAGCCCCAGCAACCCAAACTAGAGAAGTTCCAAGTTCTAGACTTAGGAGACCGTAAAGTTCCTCTCCTTATTGTTAACGACGGAAAACAGATAAAAAGCATCATTCCTCAAGAGTTTGTGGTTGGCCTTTCCCCAGAGGCAAGGGAGAAGCTGAGGTTAGCCAAAAAGAAATACGGGCTTGAGGTTAAGAAGTTTAATTGGCGTAGGCTTAAGGAGACAAAAGAATTAGACCTAGATAAGTGGTATAAGACGGAGAACCTCAAGATTCAGAAAGAACGCAACGAGATACAGAAGCAGAAAGCACAACGACAGATTAATGAGCTTGACAAGAAGATTAAGGCGGTAGATGGTGAGATTAACAAGCTGATGAAAAAGTATAGGCTTGATAGTATGATGCTTTTAGGAAGTGATGACCCTAAAGCTGTTCAGAACATCGTTAACTTAATTGCCCAGACTGGAGGCCCTGAGGCTATTGAGGATGCTAAAAGGTTAGAATGGCTTTACGAGCAGAGGAAGAGGTTAACTAATAAACAGCTCGGTATTGAGAATGCTCAAAAGAGCCAATCTTTAAACCTTTCAACTCCAGACGAAACTAAGGCCTTTCTTAAAAATTGGGGAATCTTAGGGGAATAGAATGGGTATTCTAGATATATTTGACGAGGGCAAGCAGGTTAAAGACACTCAAGACAGCTTAAAACAATTCCTCCTAGAGGCATCAGAGAAAGTTCCTGAACTTAAGCCTTATGCTCCTAAGATAAAAGAGAAAGTTCAAAACCTGCACGGCGACCAGCTCTTAATGTTTTTAGACGATATGGTGAAAAATACTCCCAGCCTAAAGCCTTATTATAAGCAAATAATCAGTAAGTTTGCTGGGGCTGGAGGGGTTGTAGAGTCTAATATACAGCCTGAAACTGCGGTTGTAGGTGGTGCTTTCGGTGGAGCATCAGGAGGAGTTAAAGGGATAGTAAAGGGTGCAGTATCAGCCTTAGCTTCTGAACCGATACTTGGAGAGGCTTTTACTGCTTATGAAAACACAGTTAGGAATAGACTTCCCGATGTAGTTAAGATTCCCGCTGATGTAGCCTTTAGTTTTATTGTTGGACACTTTGCAGATAAGTTAACCAACAAACTCCCAAAAGAAGTGGTAGAGGGTTTAAAGAGTAGGCTAGCTAAAAAGACTGTAGCTGAAATCGGGAGTAAAAAGACCATTACTATTGACGATGTAGATAAGCTAATAGATGGAGTAGAGCAGGAGATTAAAACAGCTTACAAAGAGGCTGTTAAGTCTGGAGATAAGGATAAGGCAAAAGCCATAGCTGAAGGCCTCAAGGTAGCTAGAACGCTTAAAGAGGAATATAGGAAAAATAAAGCTGAGTTTATAGCGAAAGGGTTAAAACAGGTTGACGATATTAAGAGAAAAGAATGGGAAGGGTTTAAGAAGCAGGTTATTACTAAGGTTAGGGAGAAAGAACCTCCGAAGATTACGGAAGATATAGCAGAGCCTATTGATGATATCAGACCTGCACAGCCTACAAAAGAGGAATTGAGAGAAAAAATAGCCAACAAACTCCAGAAAGACAAAAAGCTCTGGGAGCAAAAGGTAAGGGAAATAGCTCAGAGGGTTAGAGAAAAAGAGCCTCCAAAAGAAGTTGATGCTAATGAGGTTGATGATATTTCGGACATTAGGCCTGAGATAGATGAGAAAGCTAGGGTTAAAGAGATTTTGGAAAAGACTAATGCTCCTGTTCAAGATACAGAATTACCCGAAACTTGGGTAAAAGGGAAAGTAATAAAGGACGATACGGCATATCCAAAACTTATTAGAGAAATTAAACCTAATGTCAAGTTGGATATTGAATTAACCGTTAACTATGATGGCACAAAAGAATGGATACAGAAATGGGAAGGGAAACTTGGCGATGCTCAAATAGTTGTTGAGCGATTTATCCCGAAAGATAAAAAGGGCAGATTGCTACTTGATAAAGAATATTATAATGTTTATGTAAGAGGGAACACTTATCCTATTAAGGATATACTTAAACAGCATGGTTTTAAATGGGATAGCTTAGAAAGAGAATGGTATAAAATAAAAACCAGCTATAAACCCATCAAAGGAATAGAAATAGGCGATAGGTTTTTACCTATTAAAGAAAACGAAGAAACAACCCTCCACTCAGGCATTGACCCATTTAAAGCCTTTGATGCCGTTCACGATGTAATAAGAGCTATTGATAATAAAGTAGGCGATAATAAACTCTTTTACAGCATACGCCAACTGTTTAGAAAGTATCTGGGTGCTGATAAATACGGACTGGGATTCTTAAAAGAGGACACGGCTGATAATATCGTTTACAGCCTTTACGATAAAGCTAGGCCTGTTTTTGCAAGCAATACCGAAAGAGGGCATAGATACGTAGATGCTATTAGAAAATGGGTGGGCGATAAGGTCTCTCACGGCTTTGTTATAGAATATCTAGAAAGCCCAGGATTCAGACAAAAGGTAAAGCTAGCATCTCAAAAAGAGCCTGAGCTTAGAGAGATAGCCGAAAAACTTGACGAGGTAGGAAATCATATAGACGTTCTCTCAAAGGAGCTCTACGAAAGAGGATACATCACTAAACACCAGTATAACAAGTGGAAGGGACGCTACCTTTCTAGGCTTTATCAGATTGACGAGAAGGTAGGGCTTGATGCCCTTTCACGCTTCAAACAGGCCGAAATTAAGAGCGGGCGTAAGATAGAGAACATAATGGCCCTACCGAAAGAAAAGAGGGAGAAGCTGGGCTATGTAGAGGACGCTCCCATTGCCATACTGGACACAATAGCAAAATCAGCTAAAACGGTAGGGCTTGATTACTGGTTTAGGGACTTAATCAAAATCCCTGAGATAGTTGATAGGCGTTTTGTTGTTAAGATTCCAAAAGAGATAAGGGCTAAGTTCCCGAAACTCCCTGAAGAGGCTTCTCCCTACTTTGTCAAAAACAGGCTAATTAAATGGCTTCAGGCTGAAGGGGTAGATACTAAAACCCTGAGAAGTTTAGCTAAGGAAGCTAACAGCAAAATAAAGCTAATAGAGGCAAACAAAAAAGCACTAGAAAGAGAAGGTTGGGTTAGTTTAGGAGATAAGGATAAGCTCAGATACGGCGTATTGTCCGGGCTTCCAGTTAATAGAAAGTTTTCGGGTTGGTTGAAAGGATTTATGAGGTTAACAGATGACCCAGACGGGTTAGTTAGCGCCTTTGATAAAACGATGGCCGTCTGGACTGCTATATTTAAGACTGCTAAAGTGCCTCTTAACCCGTTTGCCGTCCCTAGAAACTTTACCTCTAACATATTCCAATATTATTACAGCGGAGCTAATAGACCTCTAACCTACTTCAGCAAGGCTTTAAGAGAGATAGCTACTAACGGACGCTACTATAAGCTAGCTAAGGAAAGAGGGCTTTTCCACACCAATTTTACAGATGAGGAAGTTGCAAGGGTTATCAGGGAGCTTCACGACACAAGTAAAAATAAATATCTCAAAAAGCTAACTGAAATCTACCAGTCTAAACCTGCTGAAGCTCTGATAAAGTTTTACTCAGCTATTGACGACACCTGGAAACTTGCACGCTTTATTTATGCCCTTGAAAGGGAAAAGAAAGGTATAACTGATGCAATTAAAACAGCCCAAGACGCTCACTATGATTACTCGCTTGTCGGCGTTCTAGTTAGGGCTATGAGAGATCCTAATGTAGGCATCGGAGGAGCTTTAAAGCTCTTCGCTCCTCTATTCCCTACCTATATGCAGAAGTCTTGGAGTCAACTAGTTTATGCTCTCACAAAGAGGCCCGTTCAGACTACGCTAACCCTTGCTTTTCCTTACCTCGTTATTCACACAGTAAAGAAAAAACTAGAAGAGAAATTCGGGAAAGAAAAGGTAGAGGAGGCGTTTAAGAATAAACCTGAATGGCTACCTGAAAAACAGACTCTTGTCTGGAGCAACGACGGCAAAAGGTGGTATTACATTCCGCTAAGTTATGTTATACCTCAAGGTTGGTTAGTTGATACAGTTGACGATTTAGTTCACTTTAAAGGAGGAGAGGCTCTAAAGGATATTGGAGCATTCGGCTTGCCTACCTATACGCTCTATCAGGTCTTTGCCAATAAAGATAGGTTTGGAAGGCACATATACGATCCAGCAGACGCTTATTTAGCTTCTCGTTTGCATCCGAAATACATAGGTAAGGTAGCTACAAATGTTCTATGGTATATACTGCAACAGACAATAATGCCTGGACTAATTACCAATTTAATGAACTTACAGAGAACACGCCACCCTATACTTCCTCGTGTATTTGGCTTTCCGACTTACGAATACACAACCCAGGAGCTAAGAACCTTTAAGGCTATCTCAAAGAAGGAAAAACTCTTGGATATCAGAAAGAAGATTAACAGGGTTAGGGCTTTAAGGGCTAAAGGTAAAATAAGCCCTGAGGAGTATAGGAAAGAGATTAAGGAGCTAATACAGGAATACAGGGACTTATTGAGAGAGAACTAAAATGAAGGCTTATGTCTTAGCTTCTAAAGGTATAAGTTCTACATCTAGAATAATTCGCTGGTGGCAGTGGGGCTTCCCTTACACCCATATAGCCTACTGCTTAGACATAGCAGACTGCAACGACCCAGTAGTAATAGAGGCTTGGTGGAACGGGGTTAGAAAAGGTTGGTTCTCGGAAGCCCATACGCCAGGAACAGAATTCAGCGTTTATTCCGTTGATGTTAGCCCAAGCCAAAAAGAAAGGATAGAGAGCTTCTTGAAAGAGCAAATAGGTAAGCCTTACGATTGGCTTGGCATTCTGGGTTTTCCTCTCCGCAGTCGGAAGCTGGAAAGAAAAAATCGGTGGTTCTGTTCAGAGCTTGTTTTTACGGCTTTTAAGCAGGCTGGAGTAGAGCTCCTAAAGAACACTCACCCAGCAGAAGTTAGTCCTAGACTTTTTCTAAAATCACCTCTTTTAAGGTTTGAATATTCGGGAGCTTCAATAGGGGGATAAAAGTGGAATTGGTTAAGAAGATGCTTATAACAGACGAGGGGTTGAGGTTAAAACCTTACAGAGATACGGTAGGTAAGCTTACCATCGGTGTAGGTAGAAACCTTGATGATGTAGGAATTTCTAAAGAAGAGGCTCTTTACTTGCTTGAAAACGACATTCAGAGAGCCATAAGAGAAGCTTCAGAAATTTTCGGCTCAACCGTTTGGCTTTCTTTAGATGAGGTAAGGCAGGCTGTTATTATTGATATGCTCTTCAATCTGGGAAAACCCAGATTCCTTACTTTTAAGAAGTTCATTCAAGCCGTTAAAGAGAAAGACTTTAAGAAAGCAAGTTACGAAATGCTCAACTCTAAATGGGCTAAGCAGGTAGGCAAGAGGGCTGAAAGGCTAGCTTACATGATGGGAACAGGAGAAATTCACCCTGATTACAGAGGTGGGTAATGGTTTGGCTTCCAGTAGTGGCAACGATAATTAGCAAGGTCGCCGATGTTATAGATAAGAAGGTGGAAGATAAGGATTTAGCTAATAAGATAAAGGCTGAGCTTACTAATGAACTTTTGTCTAAGGAATACTCCAGAATTGAACAGGAACTAGAGTCGCAAAAAGAAATAATCATAGCTGAGGCTACCGGACATAGTTGGCTTCAGCGAAACTGGAGACCAATAACGATGCTCGTATTTGTTTACATCATAGCTCACAACTACATCATTGCTCCTCTTTTCTCTTTGAAGTTCTTACCCATTCCCCCCGATATGTGGGCTCTCTTAAAACTGGGGATAGGGGGCTATATAATCGGGAGAAGTGCAGAAAAGACCATTCCTATGCTTGCTCAAACGATAAAAACGAGGAAGGAGTAGGGAAATGCCGTTTGACATTGAGAAGCTACTTCTGGAGATTCACGGAGCTGTAAAGGAAATCAAGATAGAAATTAAAGGAATGAAGGAGGAAATGGGAAACATGAAGGCCGAGCATGAAAGACATGTTTCAAGCATGAAGGATTTGGAGGAAAGGCTTAGGAAGGTTGAAAGAATTGTTTATGCAGGCTTAACAATTGCAGGGATTATTCAGGTAATTGTTATTAGGTATATCATCAAGTTGATGGGATTATGAAGAGGGATTTACTCCCTCTTCATTTCCGAAATGATGTTTAGTATGCTTTCGGCTATAACTTC
>Ga0256838_1000291_pt1 | contig 33670 bp, 37 predicted proteins | sample 4571419metaG_FD_185978 | JGI IMG/M metagenome (GOLD analysis project Ga0256838, IMG submission 185978) | Hydrothermal vent microbial communities from Guaymas Basin, Mexico - 4571-419 | ecosystem: Environmental > Aquatic > Marine > Hydrothermal vents | place: Mexico: Guaymas Basin | collected... | reverse complement strand
AGAAATTGGAGCCTTACAATCTCCCAACTAAATATTCATTTTAAGGAGAGATTGAAAGATGCTTTAGATTTGCTATAATGTCATAGGTCAAGAGGTGCTGACACAGAATTTATTACAGTCCCTTATACTCCGAAACATCTAAAAACTTTTTATTTAATGTTTTCTTTATCTCTTTTAAAATCTCTGTTGCTACATCTGTAGGAGTAAAGTTTTTATCTTCTATATTCCAACTTTTAGAACTATCTCCCATAAAAGTTTTTGAAGATTTTATAAAGTTACTAGGACTAGATACTGCTTTCTTTTTTGCTATATCTCCTATAGTTATTTTTTCATCTTTATAAAGTATTACAGAAGCAATTGACTCTTGATTTCTAAATCTTAAATATTCAATTGAACCATTTTCTAAATATGCTACAACTGAATTTGTTGTTCCTAAATCTATACCTATTTTTAATTTCATGTTTTTCCTTTCATATTCATAACATTAACCTTTTATACACATCTACCCTTTTTTAATTTTGTAAAATTATATATCTAAATATAATATCTAAATTTAAAATTAAAGTTCCTTTATTCTTAACCATAATTTATTTTGATACAGATAAAGAGTAATTAAGGTATGATTTATCATTATTTTAAATTAAAAGAGTAGCGTATGAAACAAGAGTATTATATAGGTATTATGTCTGGTACATCTTTAGATGGGGTAGATGTTGTGTTGTGTGAGATAGATGCAAAAAATTGTCACTTAGTATGTGCATTGGAATACCCTATGCCTTTGAGCCTTAAAAAAGATATTTTATCTATCATAGAAGAGAAGAACAGCATAGAGAAGATGGGGCAGTTAGATCATGCTTTAGGAGAGTTATTTGCTAAAGCTGTAGAGGCGTTAATAGTTCGTGAAAAGTTAAACCTAAAGAGCATAAATGCTATAGGCTTACATGGACAGACTCTATGGCATGCACCCCATGGGGAAGAGCCTTTTACCATGCAGTTAGGTGACCCTAATATATTGGCTATGAGAACAGAGATATGTGTTGTTTCAGACTTTAGACGTAAAGATGTAGCACTAGGCGGGCAGGGAGCACCTTTTGCACCTGCTTTTCATGAGTTTTTATTTTCAAATATTAAAAATAAAATAGCAGTTGTCAATATTGGGGGTATGGCAAATATCACGGTGTTAGATAGTAAACTATTGGGCTATGATACAGGATGTGGAAACGTACTGTTAGATTTGTGGATAGCAAAACATAAAGATGAACCATACGATAAAGATGGAGCATGGGCAAGGTCAGGAAGTGTAGAGCTTGCACTTCTAAATGCTATGAAAGAAGATGAATTTTTTATGCAACCCTATCCAAAGAGTACGGGAAGAGAGAAGTTTAATAAGCGTTGGCTAGATAACTACCTTCAAGATAAAACCTACATACCTGAAAATGTACAAAGAACACTACTTGAACTCACTGCCATAAGCATAGCTGAAGAGGTAGCTAAATTTAATAGAGATACTATTTTACTTTGTGGAGGAGGGGTGAAAAATAGTTTTTTAGTGGAGCGGATTTGTCAACTTTTACAAAATGTAAAAGTAAGCATCGCACCCCATGCCGATATGATTGAAGCGATGACTTTTGCTTGGTTAGCCTATAAACGCTTACATTATGAAGAGATTAATCTTAAAGAGGTAACAGGGGCAAGTAAAAATAGCATACTTGGAGGAGTCTATTTATAAACTCCTTATTTATCTATTGCAGTTACTATATTTTACCCTCTAAAAAGTGGTCAAATATCTGTGTAACTAACGCGATACGCTCAGAGAAGCTTTTTTTAGATGCTCTCTCTTGTATTGTATGATCTCCATCTCCAAAAGGTCCCCATCCATCAAGTGTTGCTACACCTTGAGAGGAGATGATATTGGCATCACTAACCCCACCACGTTTTTCGGTTGGAAGTGTAATGTTACATAGAGTGTTAATATGGTCTATAAAAGTTTGTTGAGCAGGGGAAGGCTGCATAACATCTCTTTGAATACCTCCAGATAGTGTAGAAGTGGTACCTTTTACCTCTGCATAAGCTACAATACTATCTACAGCTTTAAGTACACGGTCTCGCTCTTCACTATTGGTATAGCGTAACTCAAATGTAAGTTGAGCTTTAGGTGAGATAGTATTGGCTCCAATCCCTCCAGAGATTTTACCTACATTGACAGTGGTCTCTTTTTCTAGGTTAGTTAAAGCTACAAGTTCAGTGAGTTTATGTGCTGCTTCTAAGTTGGCATCAGCTCCCATGCTGTAGTTGTTACCTGCATGAGCAGCGACTCCTTCTATGTCTATGAAAAATGTACCTACCCCTTTTCGTCCTACTACTACTTCATCATTTTCACCCGCAGCTTCAAACACCATGCAGTAGTCATACTCTGAAGCAAGTTTTGAAGAGAGGTACTTAGAGTCATCACTTCCTGTCTCTTCATCACTTACAAGTAAAAAGTCAATATTGTGTAGTTGTGTATACTTTTGATAAACATTTCGAAGGGCTTGAAGGGCTACATAATTTCCCCCCTTCATGTCACACACACCAGGTCCATAAATCCATTGATCATCTTCTGTAAATTTTTCAAAGGTTTCAGGAGGGAATACCGTATCTAAATGCCCCAGTAAAAGAAGTTTTTTACCCTCTTTTTTTGCAGAACGAAAGTGAAGATGGTTACCTATGTGTTCTCGTGTATGTGTATCACAGGTGTAGTCTAACGCCTGCATCCAAGAAGAAAAAATAGTACCATTTTTATCTACACCCTCTTTATTTTTCGTCCATGAATTAATCTCTATAATCTTTTTTAACTCATCAAAATGTTCTTTTTGCATCGATACTCCGTTTAGTTAGTTTCCTAGTCTTTTATCTCTAATACTCATCTGTTTACTCTCTTTATCTAAATAGACATCAAAAAGGTCTATCTCATCTATAAGATTACTAAGTTTTTTATATCCAAAGTTTATGGGAGAAAAAGAGCTAGAGTTATTGATGTATTGTCCTATATTTGCTAAGTTTGCCCAACCATCTTCATCCATAGTCTGTTCAACAGCTGTTCTTAAGACATTAACAAGCCAAGTATCTCTACGCATTTCATCGCCTGTTTTACGTGTATGTTTCTCTGTCTGGGTAGTATCAGTATCTACATCTTCATGTGTTTGGGTATAGCTAGTCATAAGTTTTTCTGTAAATATAAACTGTGAACATGCAACCATAAAAGGTTTAGGTGTTTTTTTCTCACCAAAACCATATACTTTGATACCTTCTGCTTGAACACGCATCACTACAGGTGTAAAGTCGCTATCACTTGTAGCAAATGCAAAAGCATCTATATCTTTAGTATGTAGTAAATCCATCGCATCTATAGTCATCAGTATATCTGTAGCGTTTTTGTTACGTGAGTAATCAAACTGCTGTATAGGCTTAATGGCAAATGCTAAAAGTTTCTCTTCCCAGTTTTTAAGATTCTCTTTTGTCCAGTTTCCATACGCTTGACGTATGTTAACTTTTCCATATTTACTAAGTTCATTGATAATACCTTCTATAGCTTTGTGTGAAATATTATCACAGTCTATAAAAAGTGCAATGTTATCCTCTTTTTTACTCATAAGTTACTCTTTAAATTTATTTATTTTACTGCTCTGTAGGTCTATAATAACTCATCGTACTACGACCAAACTTTTTACGTTTTACAAAACTTAATGCACCTATCGTCTCAGGCATCGTAAGTTTTGTCATATGCTCAACTATTACCATCTCACATACATCTGCTTCTATAGTCTCTATGAGTGCTATGGTTTTATCGTAAATATCATCCATTCCATCACGGCTAGAGAAAGGAGGATCAAAATAGAAATAGGTTTTCTCAGAAGATTTTTTGACCATACTGTAAACCAACTCAAATTTTTCAAAACTGTCACCTAAAAAAAGGTGGCAGTGACCTGGGTCAAATTTCTTAATATTGGAGTCTAAAATACGAAAAGCCAGTTTATTGTACTCCATAAAGTAGCACTCTCCAGCACCTCTACTTAATGCTTCTAAGCCTATAGAACCGCTACCACTAAAGGCTTCTACAAAGTTTTTATCGATGATGTCAAACTGTAAAGTGTTAAAAAGAGATTCTTTTAAAATCCCTTTAGAGCTTCTTGTTGTATTAATATCAGGTATCTCTATGGTTTTACCCTTAAATTTTCCTGCACTAATCGTTGTTGTAAATATTTTAATTTTTTCTTTTATTCTCATAAATAGATTTTATCGTATTAAAAATTAACTATGGTTTTAAGTGTATTAATAAGTTTACTTTTTTCACGTATATCTGAACGCTCTTTTCCTGGTTCTGTAGTAGTAATAATAGTACGTGCCGTAATAAGTTTACTTCCATCATTTTTACGAATACCCCAATAAGTATGCATAATGACTGGTTCACCCTTGTATTCTCCTAGATAAAGAACGATATGCCCTGGAACATAAAGCAAAGAACGAAAAGGTTCAGCAGTTTTGATGATTTTTTTCTTTTTAGCATTTTTCTTTAAGCCCTTGATGTAAGTTGATATTCCATCTTTTGCTTGTTTGTTAGAGTTACGACGTAAAAAAATACCAAATACACCTAAAAAATCTCTAGTCGTAGCCGAGCAGTCACGACACTCATAACCACCACCCCATCCATAGGGTTCACCATAAAACTCTTTAGCTAACAGAGCCACATTTTTTGCTGTAAAAGCCAAGGGTTTTTTAGCGATAATTTTAGGGTTTTTTACCATTACTTTTTCTATGCGACCTTGCCCCTTAAAATTTCTAGTAGCGATAAGATAACTTTTTCCATTTTTACTTATGGGAAACAGTGCACCCAATTTTACTAATGAGGCAGGGCTATTTTTATGGGTATAGAGTCTTAAGTTATCTTTTATGGTTATAGCATAGTTTCCATTTTTAAACTTTTTAATAAAGTTATTATTGACTAAAGCAAGGTCAGTAATCTTAACCCATCCAAAAGCGTAAGATGCTCTAACAAATGCCCAACGTTTATCTTTTGAGAAGTGAGATATATAAAGAGGTACATTAATATGAAGTGCAGAGTTTTGGTTATAATCAAAAGGAAATCCCTCTCCTACACGTTTAGGGTCACGGTAAAAAGGACTATCTGTAGGGAGTGCCTTTACATTAGTACGTCTAATAGTAATAGCTTTATATTTTTTAGTATCAAGTTTATCCATCTGTGCATTTCTTATCCATTTATTATAAGTATATGAGGGGATAACTCTATTTTTAGCCTTATAAATGGGTTTTTTAGTAACAAATCTTACTTCCCAACCTAGCTCTTTTTTAGGTATATCTATTTTACGAAGACTCCACGGTTTAAAGTATTTTTTATTAAATACTCTGTCTAGTTTTTTCTGTTTAGCTTTAGAGAAAGGCTTAATTTGATTGGCATAAAAAGCAGGGTCTTGTGGTATTTTTCTCATATCGAGTACTTTACCTTTTGGCATATGGTCAATCTTACTTTTGACACGTTTACTCTCTTTGAGTGTATAGGTTGCACTTAGGCTTGAAAAAGAGAAGAGAAGTAGGGTAGCTAACGCTAATTTTTTATACATGATAAATTCTTTATTTTCTTTTATTTTAATGTAGATTGGTTAATGAAGGGTTACACCTAATCCTAGAGCATTAGAGAGACGTATATGACTCTCATTAAACGCTATGGTAGTTTCTACAGGATGAGAGGCTAAAAGACTAACAGCATCAAGGTCAAGCATGGTGATAACATCCGCCTTAGCAGAAGCAACATGAACACCAGCAGCTACTGAGATGGGACCTTCAAGCATACAACCAATCATACACTTTACCCCAAACGCTTTAGAGAGATCAGCCAACGCTAAAGCTTGAGAGATACCAGCACTTTTTGCTAATTTGATATTGACATAATCTATGGCTTGCATCTCAAGCAGTCTTCGTGCATCATGTAGCGTAAAGATAGACTCATCAGCAAGTAATGGAGTCTCTACCCTCTCTTTAATGTAACAAAGCCCTGCAAAATCATCGGCTCTTACAGGTTGCTCTATAAACTCTGCTATGATATGCTCTTTTTCAAGTGCATGAAGTAACGACACAGACTCTTTTGCTGTCCATCCTTGGTTTGCATCAAGTCTTAGCTTTATATTTTTTTCTACTGCTTGATAGATGGCTTTTACTCTTTCAACATCTTTTTTAGGATTATCACCAATCTTTATTTTAAGCGTGTCATACCCTAAGCTTACAGCATGTAAAGCATCAGATACCATCTTGTCTATGTTACCCATGCTAATAGTAATATCTGTTTTAAACTCTCTCTTTGAACCTCCAAGCATTTGGTAAAGAGGTTGCTTTAAAACTTTAGCTTTCAGGTCATAAAGGGCTATCTCTAAAGCAGACTTAGCAGTCGTATTTTTCAGTATAAGAGAATGCACAAGATGTAAGATAGTATCAAAATCTTCTATTTCTAAACCTACAATATGAGGTTTAATATATGCTATGGTAGCAATCATAGACCCCATGGTCTCACCTGTAATTACAGGAGTAGGTGCCCCCTCTCCATAGCCCACCAAACCACAACTACACTCTATGATAACGACTAAATCTTCTAGCATATCTACACGTCGTAATGAAGTAATAAAAGGGTTTTTAAGTGGTGCTTCAAGCCTTTTTGTATAGATATTGGTTATTTTCATAAATTAAACAACACTGTCCATTTCTCTTATCTTAGCTCCTAGAGCTTTTATCTGTACGGCAAGAGCATCTCTTTGTTGGTTAATAATCCCCTCTTCAAACTCATCATCTGCATACTCTAAGTTCTGTTCGTAACTTTTATACTCTTTTAGAAGCTTTGCTTTCTCTTCTATGTACTCTGCTTTTATCTCTTCTGGACTCTTCTCTTCTTTTGTTTCTATCTCTTCTGTAGGTATCATTTTTTTCCTTTGTATGATGCTTATAAACATTTTACTTAAACCCATCTACATAGCTTTAAGTAAAATGTTTTCTCCTCTCTACCCTAAAGGTAGAAAGAGAAAAGTGTTTAACGTCCACGAGGTCTTGATGTACGTGTTGTTCTTGGTCTTGAAGTATCTCTTCTTGTATGGCGTTTGTTTGTGTTGTAATTTCTATCTCTTGTTTGTGGTCTTGGTCTAGTTGTAGAATTATTTCTTTTAGTTCGGTGTCTATTATTGTAATGATTTTTACTTGAATAATATCCATGACGTCCATTTTCAGCTCTATATTTGTGACCATTATGGTATCTATTTCCATGATTATAATAGTGTCCATTTCTATATCTACGCCCATTATGATAGTAGTATCCACCACGATAGTATCCACCATAGTAATATCTTCCACCATAGTAATAGTAAGGTTGATTATAGTAGTATGGGGAACTATATACTGATGTTGCTATCACAGCACCTGCAACTGCTCCTGTAGCTAAAGCTTGTTCTTGTGGTGTACAAGCAGTAAAAATCAATGTTGAACTCAAAGCTGCAATTAAGGCTAATTTTCTAAAAACTTTTTTAATCATCTTCTCTCCTTTTTCTTTTGATACTTTATTATATAGAATAAAAGTAAAAAAAATGTGTAGTAAGTAGAATTTTACCTTATAAGTTTAAATATATTATATGTAATACTCTATAATGAAACAATGGTATTAATAAAACCTATATTGAATAGAAGAGTATAAATACAGATAAGTTGAGTTATAATATAAAAAATTGTGATTGAAGGTATCAATATGAGTTTAAGTGAAGAAATAAGAGACAATGCAAAAAAAGTACATACAACAGAGATGAAAATGTCTATAGGAGAGATTATCAGTATGTATAAAGAGAAAGAAATTATAATTCAACCAGAATTTCAAAGACTTTTTAGATGGGAAAAAGACCAAAAATCAAGATTTATAGAATCTATTTTAATTGGAATACCAATTCCTACTATATTTGTTCAGCAAATGAATGATGGAAGATGGGAAGTAATTGATGGGTTACAAAGAATTTCCACTATTTTAGAGTTCGTAGGAATTTTATTAAATGATAAAAAAAAATTATATCCTCGTCTTAAATTATCTAAAACAAAATTTTTACCTAGTTTAAATAATATGGCTTATGAAAGTTTTGAAAATAATGATAAGCAAGAGAATTCAAATACTTATTTTGACATGGAAACAAAATTAATTTTTAAACGAACTCCTCTTTCAATACAAATAGTAAAGAGAGAAAGTGATGAAACAACAAAGTATGAATTATTTGATAGATTGAATTCAGGTGGTTCCCCATTAAGTGGACAAGAAATAAGAAATGCTATATTTTTATTAGAAAATCCTAAGGTAGTTTTATTTATTAAAAGATTAGCTAAAAATGAAAACTTTATAAATATAATTGCTTTATCTGATAGATTAAATGATATTGCTTATAATGAAGAATTGGTTATTAGATTCTTTGTATATATTACAGATCCCAACAAAGTAATAAACTCTCCTTCAGTAAAAAGTTTTTTAGATAATTATTTAAGAAATGACTTAAAAGATGAAAATATGAAAGAATTAGAAGAAAGATTTATAAAATTTTTTGAAGTTTTAGATATAAATTGTGATTATAAAATATTTAGACGAACCAATAAAAGAGGTCATTTAAGTGATTTTAAAATTTCAAAATTTGAAGCTTTAGTTATTGGATTAGAACCTAATCTTTCTAAATTTGATACAGATAAAAACTGTATTCAAAATAAAATAAACTCTATAGAAAAAGAGGGATGGTTTGAAGAATTTTCAAAACAAGGGTCAATGGCAAAAAAAAGAATAGCAAGTTTTATTAATAATGCACCAGAATATTTTAAATGTCACAAGAATTAATTAATAACTTTCATACTAAGTTAGATGAAATAGTTCTATGGAGATTTCAAGAATTATCTAATATAGAGTTAGAATTGGATTCTCTTCTTGGTAATAAAGATAATATTTCTCACAAATCTTTTTTATTAAGAGGAGCAATAGCTTTAATTTATGCTCATTGGGAAGGTGCTATCAGAGATATATTTTTAGAATATAATACTTTTTTAAATAATTTATTAAAAAAAGAATTTATTCCTTTAACAAAAAATACCGTATTTATTTTAGAATTATTATTACATCCAAATAGAGAAGATCAATTTATACAAACAATATTTTGTAATATTTATAATTTAAATAAATTACTAAATAATAATTCAATTGTATTAGAAACTTATAAAATAAATCTTTCAGATAATATTGATGAATCTAAATCTTTAAACCATAAAAATGAAAAAAAATTAAAACCTATTGAAGATTTTTTAAATCTCAACACAAGTAAACTTCAAATTATTAATAATGTTATTAATACCAAGTCTAATTTAGGTTTTGAAGAGTTGAGAACTCTATTACATAAATTTGATATTATTATATGTGATGATATTATGATTCAGCGTTATCAAATAAATCAACTATTAAAGCATCGTAATGATATTGCACATGGTGATAATGCTTTTTTCAATCTTCAAGAAAGAGATATTGAAAACATACAAATAATATTAACAAAGATAATAAATTTAATTAAAATTATTAAAAAAAAGTTAAGAGATAGAACTAATCTAATTACAAATAGTTGAGAGAAAATTAAGAAATGCAAACAAAACTACCCTATGGATTAAGTGACTTTAGAAGAGTTAGAGAAGAAAATTATTATTATATTGATAAAACCAATTTTATAGCAAAAATAGAAAATGATGCTGATTTTTTATTTTCTTGCGTCCACGAAGATTTGGCAAATCACTTACTATCTCAATGCTAGAGTATTACTATGATATTTATTATAAAAATGAATTTGAAAATACCTTTAAAGATACTTATATTTTAGATAATGCAACCGTATTAAAAAGTAGTTTTTATGTTTTAAAGTTTGATTTTTCAGCTGTTGATACTACAGATTATGAAAATAGCTTTAGAATGCATCTCAATATACGTATAGATAGCTTTTGTGATAGGTATAATATACCCATTATTGAAAAAGGTAATCCTATCAATAGGTTGGAAATTTTATTTATATATTGTAGAAAGCATAATTTCCCTATCTATATTCTCATAGATGAGTATGATAATTTTGTAACTAAATTGTTTATTGGTGATATAAGTGCCTACAAAAAGATAGTGACTTCTAAAAATGCCATTTATAAAGAACTTTTTACGATGTTAAAAGTAGGTACAAGTGGAGCTGTTAAAAAGATGTTTATGACGGGGGTATCCCCTCTTGCCCTTTATGATGTTACAAGTGGTAATAACATCAGCAAAAACATATCATTAGAAGAAGATTTTAATGATATGGTCGGTATTACAAAAAATGAGCTAATAGATATGATACACTTTTATGACCTTGAGAGCCAAAAAGAGCATATAATAGCTAGATGTGATGAGTGGTATAATAGTTATAGATTTTATGAAGATATAGAACATACAATTTATAATAGTGATATGATTTTATACTATTTTAATAGTATTTTAATAGTATGATACGAAAAAACAGAGAACCAAGAGATTTAATAGATGTTAATGTTCGTACTGACTACTCAAAATTAAAATTTTTAGTATATAGTAATCAAAAATTAAATGGTAACTTCAAGATGCTCAATCAGTTGATATTAGGTGAAAATGTTACTACAACACAAATAAAAGATAATTTTTCTGCTTTTGAACTGACAAATGAAGATAATTTTAAATCATTTATATATTCATTAGGATTTGTAACTATTGAGAAGTATAGAATAGCTATAAGATTAAAAATACCAAATCAAACACTCAAAAAATTATTGGCAGAGTTTATTCATTATGCCTATAAAGATTTTAATGATTATACAATGAAGATTGAAAGACTCAACAATAGTTTATTGAATTTGGCTTATGAGAAAGATTTATCAGTATTTCATTATATTGGTAATGCAATCAAAAGTAGTACATCTATTCGTGACTATATAGATGGCGAAAACTTTGTAAAAGCTTATCTATTAGCGTATTTAAATCTTAATACATTTTACGAACTTAAAAGTGAAGTAGAATCAAATAAAGGGTATATAGATACTTTACTTAATCCCATTAAAGAAGAAGTACCTTATGGTGTAATAATAGAACTCAAATATATCAAAAGAAGTGAGTTCAATAATACCATACTTCAAACGCAAATAATACAAGCTAAGAAACAGCTCAATCAATATGATATGGGAAGTAAGTATATTAAAATTGTATTGGTTTTCAGTGGTTGGGAGTTAGTGCATTGTGAGGAAGAAAATCTCACACTTTAACTACTTATCATCTCCAAAACTTTACCTACCATAAGTCCAGAGAATGTACCTATGATGTACCCCATCATCGCCATGAGTACACCTATGGGGATGAGGGCTTTTGAGTAGGCTGAGGCTAAAATGGGAGCTGAGGCTACGCCTCCTATGTTGGCTAGTGAAGCTACACCTAAAGAGAAGAGGTCTATTTTAAAAAGTTTTGCAAAGATTACCATAATGCTACCATGAATAAAAAGGATAACAAACCCTACTAATATATAAAGAGGTGCTTGGGTAAGTTCTGCAAAGTTTGCACGGCTAGCGATGAGTGCTACGATAAGATAGAGCATAATGTTAGCTAATTCTGATGCTCCTGAGATTTTAGCTAAAGGGGTGATGGCAAAAAAGATTCCAGCAAAAGTAGCGATAATAACTACCCATGTAGTAGTGGTTAAAAATGATGTAGTAGGTAAAAATGAAGCACAATATTGAGCCAATGCTGAAACAAGTAATGCTGAACCTAAAAGAAAGAAAAGAGAAGCAAACTCTATAGGGGCTTTTTTCTCTTCTTTAGAGGCTAATCTCTCTCCTACTTCATCTATGAGAGAGGTGTCTGCTTTACTCCAGAGGTTAAATCTTTTAGCAAAGGGGACAAGTGCTAGGAGTATCATTACCCAAATAGCATAATCTATAGAGTCTATGAGTAGGGTGTATCCCATGGCTGAGTCTGGTAAGTTTAAGGCTCCTTGTATCGCTACCATGTTGGCAGTCCCTCCCATCCATGAGCCTGAAAGTGCTGCAAATGCTTTCCATGCATCAGCGTCAAAGTAGGTGTAAAAAAGAGCAAAAGTACCCATGAAACCAAGTGCAATACTTACAGAAGCTAAGAGAAAAGTAAGGAGCATTTTAGCTCCTAGTTTGACTATCTCTCTCATATCAGCAGAGAGTAGCATGAGGAAAATCATAGCAGGGAGTAGGTTAGACTTAAGTACTTTATATGTGTCATTTACAGAGTCAGATTTTTGCCACATCCCAAAGGTAGAGAAGAGCATGACTACAAAGTAAATGATAACAATAGCAGGTAGGTACTCAAAAAGTTTATGTTGTGTTCTCTTCTCTGTATAGACGACTAAAGAGGCTATAGTCATAAGTAGTGCTAAATAGCTAAAACCACTCTCTATCATCTAAAAACCTAAGCCTAAGGCTCGTATTTCAGTTATTTTATGAAAATCAAAAGTTTTATATTTTTTAGTATTAGGCTCGATAAGGTAAATACTTTTATCTGAATTTCGTATGTGGGTTTGTGTCTGATTGTAGATAAGCAGTCGCATGGACTTTTCAAACATATTGAAAACATTGGCTGTTTTAAAGAAGTTATCTGGCATCTCTTTCTCAAAAGAGTTATTACCTAGAGCATCTACAGCTATAACGTACTTGTATGACGCTTCATTAATACCAAGATTTTCACAAAGAAACCCATCACCATAGATATCTCCATCTATGGTGTGTTCTTCAAATACTCCAGGTATTGCCATAGTAGATAGTATAGCATCTTTAATATAGACATCATCTAAAGCAGTAAAAACTTTTTTCTCACCACTTCGTAGGTTTGTTGCAATGAGTTTAAGGGGTATTAGTGTTTCACTCATCTTTCTTTCTCCAAAAATTTCACTGAAAATTTTTGCTATTTTATCATTATCAACAATGGCATTTCCAGAAAAAGAGAACTTAATCCAATTAGAGATACTAACAAAACTTTGTATCTGTTCAAGTATCTCTTTCTCTCTCATACCTATAGCGATACATGCCCCAATAATACCACCCATACTCGTACCTACTATCTCTTTAGGTGTAAGTCCATTTATCTCAAGATCATGTAGCACACCAAGATGAGATATCCCTAATGCACCCCCACCAGAGAGTACCAATGTAAAATCTTCTGCACTGTAGTTTTTTATCATGCTCTTTTCTTGTAGAACTCTACTTTAAATGCTTCAAAGCGACCTTCACTAATAGCTTCTCTCATCTGTTTCATAAGGTTTAAGTAGTAGTAGAGATTATGGATAGTTCCTAGTCTAAAGTAGGTTAACTCTCTTGCACGGTATAGATGACGGAGGTAAGAACGAGAGTAGGTTTTACATACCATACATTCACACTCAGGGTCTAGGGGTGCATCATCTATTCTATACATAGCTTTTTTGATATTTACTTTTCCAAAACTTGTAAAAAGTGTACCATTACGTGCATTTCTTGTGGGCATTACACAGTCAAACATATCAACACCTCTTGAGACATTTTCTACTAAGTCCTCAGGAGTACCTACACCCATGAGGTAACGAGGTTTATCTTCAGGCATAAACTGCGTTGTCCACTCTACAGTGTCATACATATCTTTGTTGGCTTCACCTACGCTAAGTCCACCTATAGCAAAACCATCATAGTCCATAGCACAAAGCTCTTTAGCAGACTTTTCACGAAAGGCATTGTCTGTACCTCCTTGAATAATTGCAAAGATATTTTGTTCAACTCCCACACCCTCTTTCTGTTTCGCTCTAAAGTAGTCAATAGACTCTTGAGCCCAACGTGTAGTTCTATCTATACTTGCCGCGATACGCTTTTGTGTTGCAGGTAGGGCGACTAAGTCATCTAGTATCATCATAATATCAGAGCCTAGGTTATGTTGAATATCTATCACTTTTTTAGGTGTAAAGTAGTGTTTACTACCATCAACGTGGCTTCTAAAAGTGATACCACCTTCATCTATTTTGACATTATCAGAGAGTGAAAAGGCTTGGAATCCACCACTATCTGTTAAAAAGCTTTTAGGGTACTTAGTAAAGCCATGTAGTTTTCCCATCTTTGCTACTACATCATCACCAGGACGAATATACATATGATACGTATTGGCAAGAATAATATCTGGTTTTATAAAGGTAGCAAGGTCAGTTGCGTCAAGTGTTTTAACCGCACCTACAGTACCCACAGGCATAAATACAGGTGTTTGAATCGTTGAATGAGCAGTTTTAATGGTACAAGCTCTTGCTTTACCGTCGGTTTTATCTATCTGAAAATGCATTGTGTTATAATATCTCCCAAAAATAATAGTGCTATTGTATCATACAGAGGCAAGTGTTAGATTTAAAAGTAGATAAGTGAGCGGAAATCTTCACTTACAAATAAAAGAAAATAAAGAGTCATATGAAAAATATACTTATTTTAGCCGATGGTAGTATCGCTAAACATTTTATAGAGTGGATTATTAAAAAGAGGGTTGCAGAGAACTATTATTATGTAGTGAGCTATAAAGAGAACCTCATAGCAGAAAATATAGCCAATAATATCACATCTATTCATGTAGATTCTACAAGTTTTTCTAAACTACATCGTATTATGGAAAAGGTAAATTATAGTAATATTTTTATTATTATGGAGAGTATGGAAGATGCCAAGTATTCACTTAAAAACATACGCCTTATAGATGATAAAATAAGAGTTGTTCTAGTCAATCAATGGGAGAGCCATGAGATAGGTGAAGAGAGTGATAATATCACTATACTAAATTGTAATGAACTTTTAGCAGGTTATCTTTATGATCACTTACCTAACGTACCTGTTGTTGCACAAAATGTAGGTTTAGGTAGTGGTGAGATTATGGAAATTCATGTACCTTTTGGAAGTACCTATGCTTACCGTCATGTGAGTTCTATTTTACAAAGAAAGTGGAAAATAGCAGCCATCTACCGTAATGAAAAACAGATTTTACCTACAAATGCAACCATGATACGCCCCAATGACACACTTTTAGTTCTAGGTAAACCTCTAGTACTAGATGGAGTTTATAAGACTATCAACAAAAAAACTGGGCTATTCCCAGAGCCATTTGGTAAAGACCTTTATCTTCTTTTAGACTTTAGATATGACCAAGAAAATATATTTTTATATTTACAAGAATCTATTTACCTTTTGGAAAAACTTGAAGATAAAAAACTTTATATTCGTATCTTGTATCCAAATAACTTTAAATTGATAGAAAAAATCAAAGAGATAGAGTCAGAAGACATTTCTCTCTCTATCTGTTATGAAGAGGAGGAGATAGAAGCACTTGTCGAATATGATATTAATCAATATAATATTGGGCTAATACTAAGTAGTAACAAGGCATTTGAGGCAGATAAGCTAAAAGAGACACTCTATAACTTAAGAAAAGTTGTCTATCTATTTGGTAACACTATGCTTAGTAGCATCAAAGAAGGTGTAATATTGATGAGTGAAGATGAGAAGATGGAGTCTATATCTTCAACAGCATTTGATGTTACTGAATCACTTCATTTAAAACTTAGACTTTGTAACTTTGACCCAGAAGGTGATTTTGATACTAAAAAAATGGTTATAGAACATTATGAAACTTTAACCAATATTTTCAATACAAAGATAAGCATAGAGAATAAAATAGCCAACCCTATACGTGAGATTGGTAATATGCAACATATACTTCAAATAGCACCTTTTGAGAGTCACCTTAATACAGGAAGTATAAAAAAACTTATCTCTACTAAGATAGAAGACTTTTTACTTACAAGTCATAGACATCCTAAACTCCTTGTTCCTTTTGCTATAAGTGAAAGCTAATACAGAGTTTTAAGGGCATTTGGATAAAATAAATTTAAATTATTGTATTTAAGGTTTACCCAAATGATTGTCCCTATAGAATTAGAAAATAGCTCAAATATTACCTATGATATTAGCATAGATGAATTACCAAAACTTACATTTTATACAAAAGTAGCCATTATTACAAACCCCACTGTAGCAGGTTATCATCTTGAAACACTTTTATCCAATATCACTGCACCTCAATTAGAGGTGGTTACTATCCCTGATGGTGAAGAGTATAAAAATCTTGAAACAATAGAAAATATACTAAATGAACTTTTTGAACATAAGTTTGACAGAAAATCTCTACTCATCGCATTTGGCGGTGGTGTTATTGGTGACATGACTGGATTTACTGCAAGTTTGTACCAAAGAGGGATAGACTTTATACAGATTCCTACGACATTACTAAGTCAAGTAGATGCAAGTGTAGGAGGTAAAACAGGTGTAAACAATAAATATGGAAAAAACCTCATAGGGGCTTTTTATCAACCAAAAGCTGTCTATATAAATCCTCAATTTCTTAAAACACTCCCTTCTCGTGAGTTTGCAGCAGGTGTAGCAGAGATAGTTAAAATGGCTATCATGTTTGACAAAGAGTATTTTAAGTTTTTACAAACTGCTGATTTAACAGATGAAGAGGTCTTAAAAGAGGCTATTCGTAAAAGTGTTGAACTCAAAGCTTGGGTGGTTAATCAAGATGAAAAAGAAGCAGGCATACGAGCAGTACTTAATTATGGTCATACTTTTGGGCATGTGGTTGAAAATGAAACAAACTACACAACCTACCTGCATGGTGAAGCAGTTGCTATTGGTATAGTGATGGCAAATGCTTTAGCCGTAGAGCTTGAACTATTTACACAAGAAGAGGCACAGAGTGTAAAAGCATTTTTACAGAGTGCCTCTTTACCTACAGAGTACGTCATCAAAAATGTAGATAACTTCTATGAACACTTTTTTCTCGATAAAAAATCAGCCAATAATAATATTAAGTTTATTTTACCAAATGGTATGGGAGATTACAAAGTAGTCTCAGATATTGACGAAAAAATTGTTAAGAGAGTATTGCAAACCTTTGGGAGTAATAGATGATAAAACCTTTAATGCTTGTATCTTTTCTTTTGGCTACTACCTTTTCACTAGCAATACCTACTTCAGAGCAAAATAGTACTTTAGAACAAAATAGTACTTTAGAGCAAATTAAGATACCCACTTTAAATTTAAAAGATATTGAAAAGATTAATGCATTAATTCAAAAAAAAGAGAATCTTGATGAGACATTGATAGATAATAATATTTGGTCTAAAATATACAGTAACTATCACGTTTATCAAGAGCTAAAGAAAAATGAAAACCTACTAAATAGTCAAATCCAAATTCTTGATAATAAATACAAACTTACACTAAAAGAGGAAGAAGCACTAGAGACTATACGCAATAAAAAGTCTATACTTGAAGGAAAACTTCAACTACTTAAAGAGTATGAGAAAGATCCATTTAAAAAGTTTCTTACACCTCCTATTATTGAAGAAGTTCCAATAGTGACAAACCCTATAGCTGTTATCTCTGCTCTTTCATACCAAGAGAAATTAAACTCTGATGAACAAGAGTACCATCATCGCTATGACTCCCTACAAAATATTATGATAAAACTTAAAGAGAAGCGTAATGTACTGCGTCAGTTAGTAACTTATGAAAAAAACAATACACTATATAATAAAGATTTTTTGGATGTAACAGATAAAATAAAAACATTTGCACCTGTACTTGAAATCTTTAAAACTACACAAAATGTTTATACAAAAAAGATAGATGAGATTAAACTTAACCTACAATCAGAGATAAAACGAGAACTTCAAAAAATGATGAATCTTGGAATTATTATTATCTCTTTTATTCTATTTTTAGTTTTTATTAAATATCTTGTTCGACGTTATATGTCAGATAATGACCGTTTTTACACCATCAATAAAGCACTCAATGTTACCTTTGTTACACTATTAATGTTTACACTACTTTTTGCATATATTGAAAATGTAAGTTACCTAGTAACTATCTTAGGTTTTGCCTCTGCTGGTATTGCTATTGCTATGAAAGATTGGTTTATGTCTATTATGGGCTGGTTAACTATTATGTTTGGTGGTGCTATACATGTAGGGGATAGAGTAAAATTTGTACGTGGTAATGTGGAGTATGTAGGAGATATTGTAGATATTTCACTACTTCGTATGACCATACAAGAAGATATAACACTAACAACATGTATGCATAATAGAAGAGCAGGACGTATTATTTTTGTTCCAAATAACTTTATTTTTACTGATATGATTGCCAATTATACACATGCAGGGCTTAAAACAGTTTGGGATGGTATAGACTTTATGATTACATTTGATTCAAATGTAACTAAAGCAAGTTCTATTGCTAAAGAGGTAACAAAAAAATATTCTAAGGGATATACAGACATTACAAGAAAACAACTTAACAAACTAAGAAGTCAATATAGTATGAAAAATACTAATGTAGAACCACGTATCTATACTTTCATTGAACCATATGGTATTAAAATTTCTGCTTGGTACCATACCAATGCTTATGCAACTTTAACACTGAGAAGTACCATCTCTATGGAGATTATTGGTCGTTTACAAAAAGAAGATGATATATTCCTTGCCTTTCCTACTCAGTCTATTTTTGTAGATAAAAATGTACCTAAGCCCCCAATAGAACTAGAAGATTTACCTATAGGAGAAGCATAAATGAAAAAGGTTTATTTTAAAACCTTTGGGTGTAGAACTAACCAGTTTGATACTCAAGTGATGATGAGCAAACTACGTGAGTTTGAGTTGAGCCATGATGAAAATAGTTCAGATATTATTGTGGTAAATTCATGTACAGTTACCAACGGTGCAGACTCGTCTGTTCGTAACTATATCTCTTCTATGAAACGTAAAAACCCAGAAGCAAAAGTTATCTTGGCAGGGTGTGGTTCCCACTCTAAAGGCGAAGGTCTTTTTGAAGATAAAAAAGTTTTTGGTGTAATGGGACACTCTGAAAAAGAGAAAATCAATGAGATACTTAAATTAGAAACACCTTTTTATCAGATAGGGGATTTAAAGCATATTGACTCTACTATAGTTGAAGATTTTATAGGTAAAAGTAGAGCTTTTATTAAGATACAAGAGGGGTGTAATTTTAGATGTTCTTATTGCATCATTCCTGCAGTACGTGGAGATGCACGTTCACATAAAGAAGAGACTATTTTAGAGCAAGTAAGAAAACTTGCAGCTAACGGTTTTGGAGAGTTTATTTTGACAGGTACCAATGTAGGAAGCTATGGACAAGACCATCAAACATCTATGGCAAAGCTTCTTAAAAAAATGAGTCAAATTCGTGGAGTAAGACGTATTAGGATAGGAAGCTTAGAACCTATACAGATAGATGATGAGTTTATGGAACTTCTTAATGAGCCTTGGATGGCTAAACATCTTCATATTGCACTTCAACACACAAGTGATAAAATGCTTGAACTTATGAATAGACGTAATACCTACAAAACAGACTTTGAACTCTTTCATAAAATAGCTTCTAAAGGATATGCTTTAGGTACGGACTATATAGTAGGACACCCAGGAGAGGGTGAGCAGGAGTGGAAAGAGGCGATGGAGAGGGTAAAAGAGCTACCACTTACACATCTACACGCTTTTTCTTACTCTAAACGTGACAATACTGTCTCTGCTACAATGAAACCAGAAGTAAGAGGAAACATTGCAAAAGAGCGTCACCGTGAAATTACAGAGATAATAAAAGCTAAAAACTTTGCTTTTAGACGTAAATACAATAAAAATCTTGAAGTACTTTTAGAAAATGGTAAAGATAATACCTATTATGGATTTGACCAATATTTTAATAAAGTAGAAGTTAAAAGCCAAGAGGATCTTAGTTCAAATTGGGTTTTATTAAATAACTTGGAGGTAACAGATGATAACAACAAAGCTAAACTTTAATACTCAGCTATGGAAAAGTAAAAATATTAAAATTATTATAGGATTGATATTAATTTTTACAATTCTTCTCTCTTTTAGTATGCTAAGAAATCATACCAAACTCATTGGTCATAAACAAGCCAATCTCCTTTATAGTCAAAACAAAATAGAAAAAGTTATCTTAGATGGGGAGTATATTTATCTTAAAACAGATAAAGAGAATTATAAGATTTACAAAGAAGCTATCAATAAAAAAGCTTTTTTTAGCAAATATCCTGTAGAAGTAAGAGAAGAGCATGGGTATATTTTTGATATTCTCTCTTTGCTTATTCTTATAGGTGCATTTGCTTTTTTGTTTAGATTTATGAAACAGAGTAGGCTACAACAACTACAAAGCATAAGAGCATCAAAAGTAGCTGAAACAACAGTCGATGAATCCATAGAAGCACTTACTTCATCGGTTACTTTTAAAGATGTTGCAGGGATTAAAGATGTGAAAGAGGAGCTTGAAGAGATTATTGATTTTCTTAGAGAACCTCAAAAATACCATAATCTTGATATACGCCTACCTAAGGGTGTCTTACTTATAGGACCTCCAGGTGTGGGTAAAACACTCATCTCTAAAGCAGTTGCGGGGGAAGCGAATGTTCCATTTTTCTACCAAAGTGGTGCTTCATTTGTACATATCTATGTAGGTATGGGTGCAAAAAGGGTTTCTGAACTTTTTAAAAAAGCTAAACAGATGGCTCCAAGTATTATCTTTATAGATGAGATAGATGCAGTAGGTAAAAGCCGTGGGGAGTTTAGAAACGATGAACGTGAAGCTACACTCAACCAACTACTTACCGAGATGGATGGATTTGAAGAGAGTTCTGGAGTCATAGTTATAGGTGCTACTAATAAAGTAGAGATGTTAGATGATGCACTCCTTAGAGCAGGGCGTTTTGATAGACGTATTCATATCTCTCTACCTGACTTAGAAGACAGAGAAAAAACTTTAGAACTCTACTTAGCACAAAAATCACACTATGTTGATGTTAAAAAAGTAGCACAAATGACTGTTGGGTTTAACTCCGCAGCACTTGATACCCTCACCAATGAAGCTGCTATTTTTGCAATGAGAGATGGACGAAATAAAGTAGAGACATCAGACTTTGAAGCAGTAAAAGAGAAAGTTCTCTCAGGTAAACGTAAAATACTCTCATTTACACAAGAAGAACGAGAGATACAAGCTGTGTATCAAGGGGCTAAAGCTATTATTGCTACATGGCTAGATATAGAGTTTGAAAAGATAGGCATAGTAACGACAAGACTTACTTTACAAGAGCATGAGATTGTTTCTCGCTCTAAATTACTCAATAGAATAAAAGTCTATTTAGCAGGTAGTATAGCCACACAAATACGCTATAACGAACAGTTTAGTAATGCAAGTAAAGATATTTTAATGGCTAAAGAGTTAGCACACAAGGTAGTCTATGAGTATGCAATGAGTCAAGATTTTAGAGCAACTACACTACAAGAGGAAGAGCTGTTAATAGATGCAGTAAGTGAGATAAATTCACTATTAGAAACACTTAAACAAGCTGTCAATGAAGTATCGGTTCACCTTTTAGAACATGAAAATATAGCGGCTGAAGAGTGTAGAGATATTTTAAGAAAGATATTCTAATGCATTACTTTAATGGATTCTCTCTTCATGATGAGGAGTCATTATTTAGTGACTACCTCATAAAAAGTACACTTTGTGTCTCTGGTTTTAGTTATGGAGCACAACAAGCTTTTGAGTATGTTTACCATGCAACTGAGCGTGTAGATAGACTTATTCTTCTCTCTCCTGCTTTTTTTCAGACACAAAAACCAAGTTTTACACGTACCCAACTACACTATTTTGAAGCAGGAAAAGAAGCGTATATTGAACAGTTTCTTAGCAATGTTACCCACCCCTCAAACATAAACTTATCTTCTTACTTAAAAGTAGGAGATAAAGAGGAACTAAACTCTCTTTTAAGCTATCAATGGGACAAAGATAAAATCCAAGAAGTATTAAACAGAGGTACCACTATAGAAGTATTTTTAGGAAGTGAAGATAAGATTATAGACATAGAAGAAGCTTATACATTTTTCTCACCTTTAGCTACAACCTATTATATTAAGGGTGTAGGACATCTACTACATAAATAAGATACTCTTTTAACGCCATAAAGCAGTCATAAAACTAATAAGCTATAATACACAAAAAAGATACAGGATAACACTATGGCAACATATATATTTGGACATACTACTCCAGACTCAGACTCTATTGTGGGTGCTTTATCACTCTCATACCTTAAAAATCAGTTAGGAGAAGATACGATTGCAACACGTCAAGGTGACATCAACCCTGAAACAGCATTTATCTTAGAAAAGTTTGACTACACTGCACCTGAACTTAAAACCAAAGTAGCAGGTGAAGATGTATATCTTATTGACTTTTCAGACCTTGCACAGAGTCCTAAAGATATTAAAGAAGCAAATATTTTAGGAATAGTAGATCATCATAAATTAGGAGACATAACCACTTCTGCACCATTAGAGTGTTGGATAAGACCTGTAGGATGTTCTAACACTATCGTTAAACAGATGTTTGATTACCATGAGATAGAGATTCCTAAAGCCCTTGCAGGTATGATGCTTTGTGCTATTTTAAGTGATACGGTTATTTTTAAATCACCAACTTGTACTAAAGAAGATACTAAAGCGTGTAAAGAGTTAGCAGAGATAGCTGAGATAGAGGACTACAAAGCGTTAGGTATGGAGATGTTTATAGTAAAATCTGATGTACTTTCTGCTACTCCAAGAGAGTTAGTTTTAAGAGATTTTAAAGACTTTAAAATGGGTGACAATACTATTGGAGTAGGGCAACTAGAGGTTGTTGATCTCTCTGTATTTGACACAATGAAAGAGACATTAAAAGCAGAAATGAAAAATATAAAAGAGGAAGAAGGAAGACATACTGTTTTACTTCTTCTTACAGATATTATGAAAGAGGGTTCTCAACTACTTGTCTTAAGTGATGAAACCCTAAAAATAGAAAATGCTTTTAATGTAAAACTAGATGAAAATGCAGAAGTTTGGTTAAACGGTGTTATGAGCCGTAAAAAGCAAATTATTCCTTTTTTAGAAAAGCAATTTTAATCTACAACAGCAAGCACGCTTAAAAATATTTTTAAGCGTGACATACTTCTCAATAATTACGCTATAATAGCATACTAATTTAAGTGTCATCGGTTAACTCTTTTATTCTTCAAATATCAAATATTAACACAGCCTAAAACCGACTTTCAAGTAAATGTAGGCTCAATAAACAAGGGTACATATATATGTCATTTTCAAACTTGGGGTTATCAGAACCTCTCTTAAAAGCTATCAAAGATCAAGGGTATAATACTCCAACACCCATTCAGCTACAAGCTATTCCTACTGTTATAGAGGGGAAAGATGTACTTGCAGCTGCACAAACAGGAACAGGTAAAACAGCAGGATTCACCCTCCCTTTACTTGAAAGACTCACGCAAACACATCCTAAAATGCAAAAAAAACAGATTCGTGTTTTAGTACTTACACCTACACGTGAACTAGCTGCACAAGTTGCAGAGAGTATTAAGACTTATGGTAAATACATGCAGTACTCATCTACTGTTATTTTTGGTGGGGTTGGGGTCAATCCACAACTAGCAACACTTCGTAAAGGTGTAGATATAGTTATAGCCACACCAGGTAGGCTTTTAGATATAGCAAGTCAAAAAGGCATAGACTTTTCAGCACTTGAATGTTTAGTACTTGATGAAGCAGATAGAATGCTAGATATGGGTTTCATTCATGATATTAAAAAGCTAATGAAACTCATGCCTAAAAAGAGACAAACTCTACTCTTTTCTGCAACATTTTCAAATGACATCAAAAAATTAGCTTCTGGCTTACTTATCTCACCTGTACTGATAGAAGTGGCACGTCAAAACACAACAGCAGAGCAGATAAGCCAAGTGGTTCATTATGTAGATAAAAGTCGTAAAAGAGAGTTACTCTCTCAGCTTATAAAGACAAATGATTGGAGACAAGTTTTAGTCTTTACACGAACAAAACATGGTGCTAATAAACTTACTAAACAGCTTATTGACTATGGTATCACCGCTGCTGCGATACATGGTAACAAGAGTCAAGGTGCTAGAACCAAAGCTCTAGCTTCATTTAAAGCAAATGAGATACGTGTACTAGTAGCTACAGACATCGCTGCACGTGGGATAGACATAGACCAACTACCTCATGTAGTAAACTATGAACTTCCAAATGTTCCTGAAGATTATGTACACCGTATTGGTAGAACAGGTCGTGCAGGTATGAGTGGTGAAGCTGTCTCTTTAGTCTGTGTAGATGAGCATAAATTACTTTTTGATATAGAGAAATTTATCAAAGCTGAGATTAAAAAAGTTCACCTTGAAGCGTTTACTCCAGACCCTAGCATACAAGCAGAGCCTATACAAAATGGTAGAGGTGGAGGACAAAAACGTGGAGCAGGCAACAACTCTCGTAACAGATCACGAAACAGTCGTAGCCGAAATGACAAAAATAAAAATGACTCTACTAAAAGTGAAAAAACACAAACTAATAGAAGTAAAAAACCAGAAAACAGAGCTGCAGCTCAAATAGGTAGCAAAATTCAAGAAAAGTTAAACAAGCTTGAAAAAAGAGACAATGACAACTATAATAAAAGGAACAAGTAATGAAAAAGATATTTAAACTCACAGATGAAAAAAAACATGAAGATCGTGTATTAGAAGCCGTAAAAAATGATATTAGAAAATACGTAAAGCGTGAGAAGAAGAAAAATCTTCCAAATAAAGCTACAATGTACTGGGACTTTGACTGCAAAATAGGTGCTACAGCAGATGATGCAAAAGTAGTAGAGTATGAAGCACTGATAAAAGCACTAGATGAAGTTAAAGCAACAGGTACTACAGAGTGTTATGTAGAAGTTATGGCTAAAGCTGTAGATAAACCTCTAAAAGAGAGTCCTGAAGAGGCAGAAGAAGAGGTATAAAGTTAAATACCTCTTATGTAATAAAAGCTATAATTGTTTCTCTATAATATACTCCATATAAAGAGAAACAAATGAATCCATTAATTGAGCTACTTAAACAAAGAACCAAACTTCAATCTATACATATATCTAATATTTTAACCCTTTTAGATGAAGGATCAACGATTCCTTTTATCGCACGTTATCGTAAAGAGTTAACAGGTGGTGCAGATGATGAAACACTACGCGAATTTGAACATATTTACCTAAGTAGTAAAAAGCTACTTGAGAGAAAAGAGGAGGTAAGTCGGCTTATCTCACAAAGAGCTGTGTTAACAGATACTTTAAAAAAAAGCCTCTCTTTAGCAGAAAACTTACGAGAAGTAGAAGATATCTACCGTCCTTTTAAAGAGAAAAAAAGTTCACGTGCCTCTACAGCTATAGCTAAAGGGCTAAAAGCTCTCTCTTACACATTGCAAAATGCAAAACTCACACTAGAGGAGTTTAAAAAAGAGGCAAAATCTTTTATAAAAGGAGATGTTACTACTGTAGAAGATGCTATCAAAGGTGCTCAAGATATCTTAGCAGAGCGTTATGCTGATCAACCTCGTGAACGTGAAGCTATCCGTAATTCTATGTTACGTTTTGGTAATATAGAGATAAAAAAAGCTAAAGGTTTTAACGAAAAAGGCTTATATACGCACTTTATTAACCATGCTGAAAAGGTGGCATACATACCTTCTCATCGTTATTTAGCTATTATGCGTGGGGTTAAAGAGAAAGAACTTTCAGTAAAAATCACTTTAGATATGGCAAGGATAGAAGAAAATATAAAAAAATATAAAATACCAAAATATGCTTCTTCATCCCAAGTATTACTTTTTGCAGCATATAAAGATGGACTTAAACGCCTACTTTTACCCTCTATAGAGAGAGAAGTTCATGATGAACTTAAAGAGAAAGCAGATAAGACAGCTATTGCTGTTTTTGGTAAAAATTTAACACAACTTCTCATGACACCTCCTGTAACAAGGTATGTACTTTTAGGTGTAGATCCTGCATTTCGTACAGGGTGTAAACTAGCAGTTATAGATGAAAATGGTAACTACTTAGAGCATGCAGTTATCTATCCTACTGACCCTAGAAACGAGTATGAAAAGTCACGAGACACCATAGTTCAGCTAGTAAATAGATACCATATCAAAGCAGTAGCTATAGGAAATGGAACTGCTTCAAGAGAGACGCAAGAGTTTTTTGCACGTCTAAATAAAGAAGAATCTATCAATCTACTCTATACAGTAGTCTCTGAGGCTGGAGCTTCTGTCTATTCTGCTTCTGCTATTGCAGCTCAAGAGTACCCTCATTTAGATGTAACCATACGTGGTGCTATCTCTATAGCTCAACGCCTATATGATCCTATGGCTGCACTGGTTAAGATAGATCCTAAATCTTTAGGAATAGGACAATATCAACATGATGTTGACCAAAAAATGTTAGAGAAAAAACTCTCAGATGTTACTCAAGATTTAGTAAATAGAGTAGGGGTTGACTTAAATTCTGCCTCTGCTTCACTCCTTTCTTATGTCGCAGGGATAGGTATAAAAGTTGCTCAAAATATCGTTACGTATAGAGAAGAAAATGGTTATTTTAATTCAAAATCACAGCTCTTAAAAGTAAAAGGATTAGGTGCAAAAGCATATGAACAAGCAGCTGGTTTTGTACGTATAAAAAATGGTAAATCAATATTTGATAACTCAGGGATACACCCAGAAAGTTATAAAATAGCTAAAGAGTTAGAAGGTTTAGAGCTAGAAAACATAGAGATTAGAAGTATGTCTGAGCATTTAAAAGTAGGGTTAGAGACCCTGCGTGATATTATAAAAGAGTTACAAAAGCCTGGTTTTGACCCTAGAGAAGAGTTAGCTCCCATACCATTTAAAGATGGAATTACAGATATTAAGATGCTACATATTGATTCTATTGTCTCTGGTGTAGTAAGAAACATAGCAGACTTTGGAGCTTTTATAGACATAGGACTTAAAAATGATGGCATGATACATATATCTAAAATGAGTCAAAAACGCATAGCTCATCCCTTAGAAGTTCTATCTATTAACCAGTTCTTACCTGAGATAAAAGTAGTATCTATAGATGAAGAAAAAGGCAAAATAGGACTTAGTTTAGTATAACTCTTTAGAAGTAGCTTTTTAATAATATAAGAGCTACTTTAGTAAAATTTATCTATTGGTTAACATAATATAAATTCTATCAAAAAAGTATTAACTCTCTTTAACTTAGTTAACTTCAATGACTAGATAGTTTATTTTAGATATGATTTCAAAATAGATAAATTAACTAGGAAAATATAATGGAAACCAAAATAGATAATACAGCAATAGATAATTTTGCACACAAATCAAAGTCATGGGATATGAATTCTAAGCGAGTTAAAAATGCCCAATCTATAGCTGATTTAATAGTAAATAAAATCGAACTTTCTAAAACTATGGAGCTTATGGATTTTGGAGCAGGTACAGGACTACTTAGTTTTTTTGTTGCACCACATGTAGCAAAAATAGTTGCCGTAGATAATTCACCATCTATGCTCATAGAATTTAAAAATAAGAGTCAAGAGTTTTCTTGTGAAACAGAAGTCATAGAGAAAGATTTAAGTTGTGAGACACTTGATAGAAAATATGATGGTATTATCTCATCTATGACTATCCATCATTTAAAAGATACAACTGCCCTATTTTCTAAATTTTACAATATGTTACATAAAGGTGGATTTATGGCTATTGCAGATTTAGATAGTGAAGATGGAAGTTTTCATAGTGATAATACAGGAGTATTTCATTATGGTTTTAATAGAGAAGTTTTAAAAGAGATTGCAAAAGAGGTAGGATTTAAAGAGATAGCATTTGAGTTAGCTAGTACTATTAAAAAACCACAATCAGACTTTACTGTCTTTTTAATGACTGCGGTTAAATAGTTACTATTTTTTACTTTACAGCTTTTTGACTAAGTTTATCTAAAAGCTTACTCATTTTATTTTGCATTTTACAGTTTTCAAGATTGTAGATTTTTTCATAAAATTTTACATCTCTGTATGAAAGATATACTTTTCCATCTTTTGCTTTATATGCTAACATTTTTAAAGGTAGGTCAAGTCCTGCCATGGGATCTTTAGTCATAAGTTTTAAACCTGCTTTTGGATTACCAAATATAATAAGCTCAGCATCATCAAGATCTGGTCCAGAAGCATTTTTAGCATTCTCTTTATGGTTGATTCTATTGAAAAAAGTTAATCCTTTTTTCTTTACCATCATCTCAATTCTATCTATCGTTGTTTTCACATCTACATGACTCTCTTTGGTAACAATCCCATTGGCATCCATCTCTGCACTGAAGAGGCTTAATGGTAGAAGCATCGCCAAGATAAGTAAACTTTTTTTCATAATCATCCTTAATAATAATTTTTATTTGTTTGGATTATGACTAAATAATCTTAAATTATCTTAGTTGCTGTTAAAAATAGATACTGTTTTCCTGTAAGTGTTACCCTATATTTGTGTTGCTGTAGATATTTTTTACAAAAGATAACATCATTAAAAAGTAGTGACATTTCACTCATCGCATAGTTTGGGGCTTTTGCACCATAAATAAGCTCACCTGCTATCCATCTTGAATTTGGAAAACCCAAAATAATAGCACCCTCTTTTTCAAGTATATTTTGTACCAATGACATAAAAAATGGTTTAAAATTTATACTAGGACTTTGAAGCGTACCTATACTAATGAGTAGATCAAACTTTCCTAAGTTTAGTCTATCTATCTCATTGATATCTTCAGCATAAAATTGTATATTGGTCTCTTTAAAGTTCTCTTTAGCATAGGCTATAGCACTCTTGGAATGGTCAATGCCCACAAAGGTACTATTTTTATACTCTTTAACATCTAATAATTTTTGAATCACTTTAAATTCATCACCACGATTTATTCCAAGATTTAAAATACGCTTTCTTGTTGCTATCTTAACATTTTGTAGTGCTTGATGATAGTAATAAAAAAATGCGGGTTCTTCCATTTTATGAATCTCAAAAAAGTGTGAACTCACACCATACTTCTCCTCTTTCATACTTTTACTATCTATATGAAAAGAGTCTTTTCTCTCAAGCTTTTCAAAAGACAATGAAACCAAAGCACTACCCTCCTCTTTCGGAGTAAGCATTTTACAAAGTAGAAGTTCAGCCAAGTCAACCCATGCCTTGTATCCTCTGTAGAGATACTCTCTACCTTCAACCTCTACAAGCTTTCCCGCATATCCATGGGAGAGGTCTGGATTGAGTACTGAAAAAGAGATGCTATCTTGTGAATGGAGGCTATTTTGAAGTAAGGGGAGTATCTCTTGCATAGTTTCTGTCGTAAATGTCATGAAGAACCTTTAGGTCGTTAATATAGCTAACATTTTAACATATTATAAAAAAATTGTGGAATAAAAGATAAGTATCCTCCCTAATGTTAAAAAGGGAGATGAAAATGTTTAAGATTATGAAAAGATAAACAATTCCATTAGGAAGGATAGTTGAATTATATCAGTTCAATATGAATCTAATATGAATCTAATAAATATTTGCTACATTTTGCTTATTTTGATATGATTTTACTTTCAAAAGGTAGTCTAATTTAATCTAAAGAGGAAAAATGAACAAGTATGATCTAATAATAGTAGGTGCTGGTCCAGCAGGAATGATGGCTGCTATTACTGCTGCACGTGATAAAAAGTCTGTACTCCTTTTAGAGAAGCTTTCCAAAATAGGCATAAAGTTAAAATCTACAGGTGGTGGACGTTGTAACTTAACCAATACCCTCTCAAATGAAGACTTTATGACACGTTTTGGACGTGATGGTCGTTTTCTCTCCCCTGCTCTTGATGCATTAGATAATAAAGCATTGATAAATTTTTTTAAACACTTAGGTGTAGAGAGTCACGCTCCTGATGGTTACCGAGTTTTTCCTATAACCCATAGCTCCTCAACAGTCATAGATGCCATGCACCAAGAGATGCTACATCTTGGTGTTACCATTCTCTCTTCTCAAAAAGTAACAACACTTTTACATAAAAATCAAAAAGTCATAGGGGTCAATACCCTCCATGATACTTTTTATGCAGATAATATCATCATCGCTTCAGGAGGTATGGGGTACCCAGAGCTTGGTGCAGAGGGAGATGGCTATACTATGGCAAAGGAAGTAGGACATAAAGTAACCGATATATTTCCTGCGATGATGCCACTTCAAACCAAAGAGAGATGGGTAGAAAATTGTAGAGCAGATACCATAGCAAAAGTAAAAATACATGTAGATATTAAAAAATATAAAAAACTGACTGCTACAGGTGATCTTATCTTCACTAAAAAAGGGATAAGAGGTCCTGTTGTACTTGATTTTTCTCGTGAAATCACACCCCTTTTAAGTAAATTTGATGAAGTACCTATCGTGATGAATCTTACAAAAGGGATGAATGAAGAGCAGATACGTCAGCATATAAAAAAGCAACTTAAACAAAACCCTCACCAAAATGTAATAGAACTCATAGAGACACTACTTCCCCATGCCTTAGCTGTTGAATTATGTAAAATGCAAAATGCCACCCTTACCTTAGGTTGGAACAAACTTTCAGGAGAGACTAGAGATGGACTTATCAAACTTCTTGTAGCTACACCACTTACAATCAATGGACATGATGGCTTTAATAAAGCGATGATTACAAGAGGTGGTATTAGCCTTAAAGAGATAGACCCCTACAGTATGAAAAGTAAAAAGATAGAGGGGCTTTATTTTTGTGGTGAGGTGATGAATATAGATGGTCCATGTGGAGGATATAATCTACAGTGGTCTTTTTCTAGTGGTTTTTTAGCAGGTAAACTTAAATAGTTTAACCTACTTATGATATACTAATCATAACTTAAAATAAAAATTATAATAAGGTTAAATTATGAGTAAAATATTATTATCGAGCATACTTTTTTTTAGTATTTTATTGTGTGCAGAGACAAATGTTACAACACCTAAAAGTGACAATAATATCACAGCTAAGAAATTAAGAGAGCAACAGCAAGTTAAAGAACAGATGGAGAGAGAAAAGAAGTATGCTAAGGAGCAAAGGTTTTACCAAGGTGACGAGTATGACCTCTCCTCTTCAGAAGTAGATCAAAATAATCTTGCTGATGTTCCACATCTACAACCAGACTATGATTTTAGCATGGATGATGTCTATTAAAACTATTATTCCTTATCTCTAACATATTTATTGTATGATACTCATATCATAATATAAGGAAAAATATATGTTACAAAAATTTGCACCACTTATAGTATTGGCTATGTTTGGTATTGGCGTTTACTTTATGCTACAAGGTATGAAGGGAGCTATAGATATGTCTGATCATAGAAAAGTAAAAAAAAGTGAAGTAGCAAAGTAGTAAAAGAGAAGGTCTGTTATGTATCAGAAAAAAAAAGAGAAACTTTACATTTGTGACTTGCTAGAGAACCCTGCTGTTCCCTATCCTTCCTACTATGTACTCTCTGCTTCTATGTTTAAAAATGAGATGCTTCATTCTGCGTTAATTTCTCTACATAGCTTTAATTTCTCCTATTATGAGACAGCTAAATCTTATGAAGATATCTTTTCCATGTTTCACTCAGGTACTTTTCCTGTCTATAAAGAAAAGTACATAGTAGGTTACTTTGGAAATAAGATGATGTACCTAGAGTCTAATGGATGGAAAGGTATGCCCTCTACAGAGGACATTTTTAAAATGGAGAATTGGTTAGTGTGTTAAGATAGCACCCTTTAAGATTTTATCCTAACGGATTATCGCTTCGTTTTTTCACTTTTCTTTGCTGTTCTTCAGATATATTAGGCTGAGTGAACTCTACTTTCCCCGCAATAATACACCCTTTACACCCTGGTTCACAGTGATGATAAAGTTTTAAACACCACTCTTTATCATCTTCATGACTTCCCATAAATTGACATCCCCAACCACTACTCATAACGTACCTCAAAACCATCTGTTGCAAATATAGCATCATCTATAATCTTATATTCAACATTCTCAACTCTACTAAAAAGTGAACCTTTTTTAAGTATCTGCATAAACTCATCAAAGTCATTATCAAACACTTCAGCAACTACTTCTACTGTACCGTTTGCTAAGTTTTTGATGTACCCTTTGTACTGTTTTTTCATCATCGCTTGGGAGACTGTTTTTCTATAATAAACACCTTGTACCTTACCAAAAATTATAAACCGATACCACTCCATTATTCCCCCTCCCTTACTTCATCTTTTAAGTTTCTCAAAAAATCAAGAATACGCTTTTGAAATAATATCTCATCTTCACCCTCTGCACAGGCATGAAGTTTCATTAGCATATTCATATCTATCTTCTTATGATAACGCTTCACCTCTTTCGTCTCTTTTTGTACCAACTGAATAAGATGTTCAAAGTCTAAACCATTATTGGTAATAATTTTTGTATGATATTCATTGACTGTATCTATAAGTAACTCCGCTCTATCAGCGTCATTTTTGTAAATCTCCGATGCTATCTCTATAAGCTTCTCCTTCTCACACTCACTCATTTCACCATTGGCAGAGACTATCAGTGTCAATATCTTAGCCCTATACTCCAACGAGCTATGATGATAAACCAACAACTCTCTAAATATTTTCTTTATATTACGTTTTAATGACTTAAACATTCTTTTCCTTGAAACCACACATTATGATACATTTTAACACCATTTTAACAAAAAAATACTATAGTTTTACAATTTTCAAATCAAAGAGTCATTTAAATGAATAATATAGACCTTTTAATTATATTTAGTACTGCTTTTTTAGGTAGTGTTGGACACTGTATTGGTATGTGTGGTGGAATAGTCATAGCCTACAGCTCTACCAAAATAGACCAAACATCCTCATGGGTTACACAAACTATCTCTCACTTAGCCTACAACTTTGGTCGTGTCACTACTTATACTATCTTGGGTGCTATATTTGGACTACTTGGAAAAGCTATTGCTTTTACTCCTACTACTAAGGGGGTACTCTTTCTACTTACAGGTTTACTTATGATTCTTGCTGGCTTCTCTCTTGTTGGTAACTTAAAGTTTCTTAACTCAGCAGAGTTATCTATCTCTAAAAGTGGATGGTTTCAAAATACCTTTAGAAACCTCCTTAGAAGTACCTCACTTCAAAGCTTTTTCATGCTTGGTATGCTCAATGGGATTATCCCTTGTGGATTAGTTTACTCTTTTGCTATTTTTGCAGCGAGTACCGCCTCTCCACTCTGGGGTGCCATTGTCATGGCATCTTTTGGTCTTGCTACTATCCCTGCACTATTTTTCTTAGGAAGTATTACCAAGTTTCTACAAAAAGGCTCACTTAGAGGCACAATGATGAAACTCGCTGCTATGCTTGTGATTTTCTATGGACTCTACACACTTTACAAAGGTTACAATTTTATCGCTCATCCTAAAGAGACTCAAGAGATGTTAAATAGTATGCAATCGGGGAGTATTAAGAGTAAGTTAGAAGGTAAATGTGGAGGCATGAAGTGTGCCCCTGGTAAATGTG
>Ga0256838_1000289_pt1 | contig 33761 bp, 37 predicted proteins | sample 4571419metaG_FD_185978 | JGI IMG/M metagenome (GOLD analysis project Ga0256838, IMG submission 185978) | Hydrothermal vent microbial communities from Guaymas Basin, Mexico - 4571-419 | ecosystem: Environmental > Aquatic > Marine > Hydrothermal vents | place: Mexico: Guaymas Basin | collected... | reverse complement strand
TCTCTCTTTTTCATTTTCAATCGCTTGAAAAATCTCTGGGTCAAAGGTTTCAATTTCGTATGACATAGGCTTCCTTATAGAAGAAAATAATTTGTGTGTATTTATAGCAAATTTTATCTAAGATTGTTATGAAATTTTAAAAGAGTAGGGGTGTATCGTAAGAATTTATAGATAAAATATAAGTAGTCTCACAAAAGGAATGTTATCATGATACCATTAAAAATTATTTTAAGTATGCTCTTAAGTAGTATTATTTTATATAGTGTAGAAAATAATACTTCAAAAGGATTATTTATTGATATGCAAGAAAGCCAAAATAAATCATTACAAACGAAAGCAAAAGGTGATGATAAGATAAAGCGTTCTCGTACTATTGATATAGATATGAACCTCTTACCTCAAACTATTTTATCTGCTAGTATAGGAGAAGAACTATCACTGGTTTTAAATTTATTTGATGATGTTCAGTATATTGCAAAGATTAAAAATATTAGTAAATCTTCTGCCACGGCTACTACTATATGGTCAGGTACGATTGAGGGAATGGAGTATAGCCATATTTCTATTGCGAGTACAGATGGGGTAATAGCAGGAAGTATAAGGCTTGATGATGGACGATTTTTTAAAATTATCTATGATATTTCAGGAACACATAGACTTCAAGAGATAGAGGAAAGTAATATGCCCAAAGAATTAACACCTTTAGAACCTAAAATTCCACTAGGGGTAACAGATAGATTAACTGTGCCTACTGACCGTCTTGATACGGGAGCGATAATTGATATTATGGTGGTGTATACCCCCTCAGCAAGATTGGCAGCAGGAGGACAAGCAGCCATAGAGTCTATTATTAACGCCTCTGTAGCAACGATGAATACCACGTTTACCAATAGTAACATTGCCACACAAGTACGCCTTGTCCACACAGCAGAAGTGGTCTATTCTAGGGGTGAAACAGGGCGAAGTTCAGGGTTTAATACGGCATTAGATGATTTAACCGATACCACAGACGGCTACATGGATACCATTCATGCCTTACGAGATACGTATAGTGCTGATATGGTACAACTTTTTTTTAATAATAGTTCATCAGGAGGTTTGGCATGGGTCATGACCAATCCTTCTGCTGGTTTTGAAGCAAATGCCTTTAGTGTGGTACATTACAACTATGCCGATGGTGGAGCATTTGACCATGAATTTGGGCATAATATGGGTATGAAGCATGAGAGGTCAAATTCTACTTTTGAGGGGTCATATAGCTATTCTTATGGATACCAAAGTCCTACAAATGCATGGCATACTTTGATGGCATATTCTTGTGCAGGAGGGTGTCCAAGGATAGATTATTGGTCAAATCCTGCTATTACTTATAATGGTGAATCTATAGGTATTCCTATTGGTGCAATAGATGAAGCTGATGCAAAGGCAACAATTACAAATAATTTAAGCATTATTGCCAATTGGAGAACGGTACCTAGCCCTTCTCCTGATTTAATTATTGCTTCTATGACGAGTAGTGCTACAAGTGTCACTTCAGGGCAAAGTGTTGTGCTAAACACTTCTGTACTAAATCAAGGGAATGCTGTGGCAAACTCTAGTACTTTACGCTATTATCTTTCTCTAAATAGTACGATAAATAGCAGTGATACAGAACTTTCAAATACTATCATAGGCAGTCTAAATATCGGTGGTAATACTATAAAATCAGCCAATATTACAGTCCCTACAAGTGCAGGTACTTATTATTTAGGTGCTTGTGTAGATAGCGTAGCTACAGAATTGGCTACTGCCAATAATTGTTCTAGTGGCATACAAATTAGGGTAGCCTTAGATACAGATAGAGATGGTATCGCTGATAGCATTGATAGTGATGATGATAACGATGGTCTTTTAGATACTGTGGAATTACGTTACGGACTCAATCCCTTAAATGCTTCTGATGCCTCAGCTGATTTTGATAATGATGGCTTTAGCAATAGTATAGAGATAAAACTAGGTACAGATATTCGTTCTGCTTTGAGTAAACCTAGTTGGGCACCTATTTTAATGGATGGAGGGTTAATTATTTTAGCTCCTGTTAATTTACATTAAGAGTAGAGCTTTATTTAAAAACTTTTTTGACATTTTTAAAAAAGCTATCATGACCGTTCTCTACTCTTCGTCTATTTAGTTGTGTATTGATACCCTCATCATAGGCTTCTTGTAGGTACTCTTTCACTGCTTCTATATTATAAAATTTTTCATTTGGATTTAGGGAGAGTGCTAAGATTTTATTAGGGTTTAGTATTTTTTTATTGTACTCTATCGCCTCTTTTATAATAGAAGATTCTTTCCTATACTCTTCTTTGGCTTCTAGTTTATCTACTTGGTTTAGCACTGCCAAAATAGATGGTTTTTTTCTTTTTATGTTTTCATCTTTTTCATAAAATTCATCAAATAGAGCTTTGAGTTGACTGTCTAGTTTTCGTGCAGATTGGTTTGCTTTTAATACCCATACGATGAGGTCACTCTTTGTCATCTCTTTAAGTATTACTTTTTCTACCTCTTTATCTCCATTTAAGCCTACTAAATCAATAAATTTAATAGCATCAATATTTTCCACTTTACACTCGTGTACGGTCGTATTATTAGTAGATGGAGCTATGCTAACTTCAGCTACCATCTTGTCTGTTATAGCATTTATTAGAGATGATTTACCAACACTAACCTGTCCGACTACCACTACTCTTAATGGTTCAAGGCTCTCTGCTTGATTAGATTTATCTTCTTCAAATGTTTTACTTTTGTCTAACTCACTATCTTTGACTTTAAAATACCCTCGATACAAATCAATAGAGACAGAAGCAACATCTTTTAAGAGGGCTTTCTTCATTTTATTTTGTAGTGTAGTCGATACATTTTCAAATTGTTGGTTGAGGACTTGTCCTCTTATCTCTGATACCACGCCTACTAAAGGGTTAGTCATTCTAAATGCTCTATAAACATTATATGCTAGTCCCATAATTTTTGCTTTATCTTTATGATTATAGCCTTGTTTAAGTAGTGATACTTTAATCCTATCTTCAAACGGAATATACTCTTTTATGTAGCCTCTATAGCGGCTACTTACCTCTTCTACTGCGAAGAGAAACTCTGAGACGCTAAAGGCTAACTCTTTTTCACTATTGTTTGGGTAGTATTTTTGTGCTGTTTTGGAGATGATGTCAAGAGAGTGCATTTGAAGTGCTTCCCACTCTATGTTGTGATTTAACTTTTCATCAATTAACGCTTCTAAATTAGCATAAACATTTTCATCGAAGCTAGACCATTGAGGGGATTTTTTTATGTGTATATCATCTTTGACTTCTTTATTTTCTACACGGGTAGGGTGTTTTTTTAGTGTAGATGTAAAATAGACTAGCAAAGACAAAACCATAAGTAGCAGTAAAAAATAGAGCATATACCCCTTAACAAAAATAAACCAACCACCCAAACAACAAAGAAATACAATAGGAATAGTTATTGCCAGACTCAATAAAAGAGTAAAGTTATTTGATAATTTTGCCAAAAGGTTAAAACTATTTTTTATCTGCTTCATTTTTTGCCACCTTTGTACCTTTTGTTAATGCTTCTTTATAGAGCTTGGTCATCTCTTTTGTAGATACTGGCTCCCCTTTACTTTTATGGTATAGGTATTTACACGCTACTCTTCCTATGGCATACGTAGAAGCAGAGCTAATCACTCCAGCCGTAGCAGAGCCTACCGTTTGACCATAAACGGGTACAAATTTTACCAATTCACGAATGGCAAACTTGGCAGAGTACTTTAGCGCAAAACTGCTTCCTAGTAGTCCTAGGAACTCCATAAATGTTTGTTTGTTCCATTCTATACCGTACTGATTTGCTAGACTATGTAACATTTTGCCCTGAATAGCAGGAACTGAAACTAAGCCAATAGCAGGAAGTAAATCACTAGCCCCTGCTGACCCTGCATACCAAATTATCTCTGTACGGAGTTTGTTAAAGTTCTGCTCTTCACTAGAAGTATGTTCTTTATCGTCCATGATGATACTCAAAAAGGGAAGCACTTTAGTAATGGCTTTGATTAAATCATTGACTCCTACTCTATTTTCAGATGACAGATTTACACTAACAAAATCAATTTTACTAGCCCAAACATTTTCAACTTGATGTTGATTATACCTTATGGATTTAGTGCTTTCCTCATCTGACATAGAGAATATAGTGTTATGCACTACGAGTAGGTGTTGAATCCCACCTATTTGTTTGATTTTTTTGAGTGCATCAAGAACATCACTTTGCTCTACTTCATCGGCTTTCATAACAATGATTACAGCATGACTGTTGTGTTGACACATTTCAATATCTTCACTTGGGTCATACTCTATTTCAGATAATCCTCTTGTGTCTAAAAATCTTAATATGGGTTCATTTAAAGGATAATCATAATGCTTTGAAGTTTTAGTACAAGGGCTAAAACCGTTGCCTATTTCAACCAAAGAGTTATTGGTTAGTGCTTGTATGATAGATGATTTCCCTGCACCTGTTTTACCAAGTAGCCATAAAGTTGGTAATTGTTGTTCCCACTTTTGTGAAACCTTTTTTAAATCTAAGTTCTCATTTGGGTTTATAGCAGCTAATACTTTAGTAAAAAAACTATGCATAACTACCTTTACAACGAATATATAACCATGAGACTCTTAAATGCATGTAGTGTCTTTCATCCCCCTAAGCTCTCTCCGAAATACGCCCTTTACAAGCACCCACATCTTTACAAAACATTCCCTTACCTTTTTTAGCAGGTTTGAGTTCTTCTATACTTTCATGACCACATTTTTTACATTTATGTTCATCTGATACGGCTATTTTTTGTGGTTTTTCTGCTTCTGGTCTCATAGCTGGGAAGAGTAGGACATCACGGATAGTGTGTTGGTTGGTGAGCATCATTACTAGACGGTCAATTCCTATGCCTTCTCCTGCTGTTGGAGTCATACCGTAGCTTAATGCTTTTACAAAGTCTGTATCCATGTGCATGGCTTCGTCGTCTGCTATGCTGTCTTTGGCATCTACTTGCCCTTTGAACCTTTCGTATTGGTCTATAGGGTCGTTGAGTTCGGAGAAGCCATTGGCGATTTCTTTCCCTGCCATGAATAGCTCAAATCTTTCAGTGACTTCTGGGTTTGTATCGCTTCTTCTTGCTAGTGGTGAAATATCTACAGGATAATCGGTAATGAAAGTAGGGTTGATGAGTTTGGCTTCTACAAATGCGTCAAAGAGTTCTGCTTGTACATAGCCTAAAGTCCAATTTTTATCTACTTTGCATTTATGCTCTTGAAGATAAGCTAATCCTGCGTCTTTGTCTATGGCTATTTCTCTTGCTACGCCACCAATATCTACAATCGCATCGAGCCATGAGACTTTGGCAAAAGGTGTGCTAAAATTAATACTTATATCTCCATAAGGCAAAGTTTTTTCTAACTTTAATTTCTCAAATAGTGTATCAAAGAGTTCTTCTGTAATTTCCATGAGTTCGATATAGGTTTTGTATGCCCAGTAAAATTCTATAGAGGTAAATTCAGGATTATGCGTAGCATCTATGCCTTCATTTCTAAAGTTCCTATTGATTTCAAAGACTGCTTCCATACCACCTACCACGAGCTTTTTGAGATAAAGCTCAGGAGCAATTCGTAAAAATCTATCCACACCTAAGGCGTTATGATGTGTGACAAAAGGTTTGGCATTTGCTCCACCAGGAATGGGGTGCATCATAGGTGTTTCTACTTCTAAAAAGCCTTTGTCTTCAAAAAATCTTCTAATCGTTGAAACAATCTTAGAACGCAATACAAAGCGTTCTTTTACTGAAGCGTCCATAATCATATCTAAATAGCGTTGTCTATATTTAATCTCTTGGTCTTTGATACCATTAAACTTTTCAGGTAGTGGAGAAATGGCTTTAGTAACGATATTGACTTCCAAACAATGTAGGGTAAGTTCGCCTGTGCCTGTGACAAAAGGATAGCCTTTGGCTTCAATAATATCCCCAACTTCAAAGAGTTTTTTGACTACATCGTTATAATATCCCTCAGGTAAATCATCACGATTGAAGTAGAGTTGCACTAAACCATCATTGTCTTCTATTTTGGCAAAAGTGGCCTTTCCCATAATACGCATAAATTTGATACGCCCAGTGAGACTAAAAGACTTTGTTTTGTCTTGTTTCATCTCTCCTTCTTCTACTTCTAAATCATGGACATAATGGGCTGTCTTTAAAAAAGTAGCAGAGGGTGTGCCTTTTTTGATTTGGTTGGGGTAGGGGTTTATCCCTTTTTCTCTTAGGGTTTGGGTCTTTTTGATGCGTTCTTGAATATATTGATTGTTAAATATCAAGCTGTCTCCTGTTCTTATTTTTGGCAGTTTTCACAAAGACCTACGATTTTCATCGTATGGTCTATCATTTTAAAATTAAATTTTTTGGCTATTTCTTCTTGTCTCTCTTCAATGACTTCATCAAAAAACTCAATAATATCTCCACATTGGTTACAAATGAGGTGATCATGATGCTTTTTGAGTCCTAACTCATATTTCTTACCTTGTACTCCAAATGAAATAGAACTGGCTATTTGTGAAGTTTCTAATAAGGTAAGGGTACGATACACGGTAGCAATACCAATATTAATATTAGGATTTTCTTCTTTAATTAGTCTATAAATATCTTCAGGCGTAAAATGCCCATCATTCTCATACAAAAATTTAAGTATAAGTTCTCTTTGTTTGGTAAATTTAAGGCTATTTTCTTTGAGAATAGTTTGAAATTTTTCCAAAAGGAGTGGATATGAAATCATACTATCCCCTAAAATTTTGAAAGTGTATCATCAAGTGTATCATCTTTGCTTGTAGTGATTTCTTTTGTTTTATGATTCATCTGAGAGACCAAAGCATTCATATCTAAATTGATAAGATAAGCACCTGTTTGCTGTAGATAAGGATAAAGTTTAGAATCTTTTACATATTTCCCAATATTGTCTTTGACCAATGTTACATTGGCAAGGGCTGTAATAATCAGTGCAAAAATAAGAAAATATTTAGCAGAAGCCGTGACAAAGCCAAAGATACGATTGAAAAGACCCAAACCATTTTGGTTACTAAGTTTTGCGACAATAGAACCTAGTATCGTGGCACTTAACCAAATAATCGTAAGAATACTTAAAAACCCGATAAGTTTTAAGATAGATTCATTTTCTAAGTGAAGAAAGTTTGTATCTATAAAGATAGCGGCTTCAGGTGCAAGACGTGCTGCAAAATATACCCCTAAAACAAGTCCAATGAGTCCAAAAACTTCTTTAAAAAACCCTTGCATAAACCCTTTAATACCCAAGATTAAAACAATCGCTGCGATAGTGACATCAAAGTAGTTGAAATCTGTCATTGAAAAATTTTCCATTTTGTACCTTATTTTTTTACTATTGTATCCAATACTTACCTAAAAATAGTTTGAGTGGACTAAATTGCTCTTGCTAATTCATCAGCTTTATTGGCATATTGTAATGCTATATCCCGGCTTATCTTTCCATCTTTATAGAATTTGACAAGTGATTGTGTTTGTGTTTGCATTCCACTATCACCTTGACCTAGTTGCATTTGAGAATAAATTTGGTGTACTTTATCTTCTCGAATAAGGTTAGAAATAGCAGAATTGGTAATGAGTATTTCAGAAGCAGCGACACGTCCTCCTCCTAATTTTGGTAGAAGGGCTTGAGCGATAACAGCGACCAAAGAAGAAGCAATCATTGCCCTAATTTGTCCTTGTTCTTCTCCTGAGAATACATCAATAATACGGTTGATAGTTGCAGGGGCTGAAGAGGTATGTAGTGTACCAAAGACCAAGTGACCTGTCTCTGCTGCTGTGAGTCCTGCTTCGATGGTTTCTTTATCTCTCATTTCCCCAATAAATATAATATCAGGATCTTGACGTAAGGCAGATTTGAGGGCATTTGCAAAAGAGTAGGTATCATCACCGACCCCTCTATGAGAGAAGACACATTTTTTATTGAGATGGATAAATTCCACTGGGTCTTCTACTGAGAGTATATGTTTGTGTTCTGTGAGATTAATCTCATTGAGCATGGCTGCTAGGGTAGTAGATTTACCAGAACCTGTAGGACCAGTGACGAGGATAAGTCCTTTTTCTCTTTTGACAAGTTGTTTATAGATAGGTGGTGCATTCAAATCACTTAAAGAAGGAATATCAATAGGAATAATCCTAAATGCTGCTGCGATGTCACCTAGTGTACGGTAGTAGTTGGCTCTAAAACGACCAATACCTGGAAGCAAAAGAGCAAAATCTAGCTCTAATTCTTCTTCAAATTGTTGTTTTTGTTTTTCAGTAATTAAAGAGTAACACATCTCTTCAATATCTTCTCCTGTAAGCACAGGGAGATTGATAGGTTTGAGTCCACCATCTAGCCTAATCTGGGGTTCAGTCCTAGAAACAAGGTGTAAATCTGATGAACCATGTGTTACTACACTTTGAAGCAGTTTTTTTATATCAAAAGCAGCCATAATATTCCTTTAATGAATGATAATTTTATTTTATTCTATTATAGCAGGTACAACAAAAAAATCATTAGTACTTTGTGGTGCATGGGCTAAAATTTGTGCTGCAATCGTATTAGTGTCACGAGGTGTATCTTTTCGTAAGGGTGTTCCTCCATCAAGTGTTGAAAATGTGGCTGAAAGTGATGCTGTATCAAGTTCATTAAGATTATCAATATATGCTAAGATACCTGTAAGCTGTTCTTTTATCTCTTCTTTTTTTTCTTCATCTATACGAAGATGTGAGAGTTTTTCTAATTTAGCTAAGACTGTATCGTCAATTTGCATGGTGTTCCTTTGAGAATCATTTTTCTTATTATATATTAATTTAGTTTAGATATAACTAGATACTAGAACATAGAGATGCACAAAAGGTATAATATTTTATGCTATCTTTAGTTATGTGACATGATGGACAATTCTGTCTTCAAAGTACTTTCTTAAAATCTTATGTAAGGTAGCTAACTCTATAGGCTTAGAAAGATAACTATCCATACCAGCACCAATGTATTTTTCTCTATCTCCAGAGAGTGCGTTGGCTGTGAGTGTTACGATAGGGATATGAGTCTTACCACTATGTTTTTCATAGTTAATAATCTTACCCGTGGCTTCCATACCACCCATAACTGGCATTTCAACATCCATAAATATCATGTCAAACTGTTCTTGCATACGATAGTCTAGGGCTTCTTTACCATTATTTGCTAGTGTCACTTCTATCCCAATTCTATTGAGTACATTGAGTATTAGTTTTTGGTTAATGAGATTATCTTCTGCTACAAGTATATGTACATTCTCAAAAGTAATATTTTTTTCATTCTCATACGTCTCTTCCTTATCACTTAACATTTTAAGGGTTTTGGTAAGATTCACAGGTTTATATAGGACTCTATCTATATGTGATTGGTGATGCTTTAGATTTCTTTTTTGGTCTCCTGTAGACATTACGATGATTTTAGTATTAAAATGAATAAATTTTTCTAGTTCATTTTGTCTTAGACGTGATTTATGGTCAATAAAAATAACATCAGGAAGCTTAGAGGCTTTATGAAGTGATAAAATAGATTCATTGGTATAGTGAATAATTTTTGCCCCTGTAGCTGAAATATAGGCTTCAAGGTTTTTATTAAAGATATACTCTTTACCAAGATAAGGTTCAAGGATACCTACTGTAAAGTGTTTTAAATTAGGAATATCTCTTAAAGTAGAAGAGGTTGATTTATTGAGTTCAAGTGTAAAGTAAAAAATAGAACCTTCATTAGGTTCACTGCTAATTTCAAGTTTTCCACCCATAAGTTCGGCAAATTTCCCTGAGATAGAAAGTCCTAGTCCTGTACCTCCATATTTTCTACTTGTACTCACGTCAGCTTGGGTAAACGCTTCAAAGATATTCTTTTTTTGTGCATCGGTGATACCAATACCTGTATCTTTCACAGAAAATTTGATTTGAACACTATGGGGTATTTCAGCAAGTTTTTCAATTTTTACATTAACTTCCCCATTTTTGGGTGTAAACTTTACAGCGTTACTGATAAGATTGACAATAATTTGAGAAATTTTGGTAGGGTCTCCTACTAGTAAACTAGGAAGTGTAGGGTCTAAAAAGATATTGAAGTCAATATCTTCTTCAGCTGCTTTAGCTGCGTAAGATTCAACAGCAGATTCAAAACTATCTACAGGGTCAAATTCAATCATTTCTAATTCTATTTTTTCTGCTTTAATCTTAGAAAGGTCAAGAATATCATTGACAATGGTCAAAAGATTTGCAGAACTTTTTTCAATTACAGCAATAAATTCTTTCTGTTCTTCTTTTTCATCACTCTCTTTAAGAAGTTGTGTAAAGCCCAAAATACCATTGAGTGGGGTACGAATTTCATGTGACATACTCGCTAGGAAAAGGTCTTTAGTGGTATTTGCATCTTTGATGGCTTGTATCAAAAATTTATAGATATGGTCTATCTTACCATTTTCTATAAGCCGTTGAATCTCTTTTTGTTGGGCTTTTGTAAAAACCAACTCTATATCTCTTAATGTATCTTGAAAGACATGTGTTGTTTGTTTGTTTTTTTTATAGAGCATCAATAATTTAATAAGTATTAAGATGATTACAAGCAGACTGATACTAAATACAATTAAAGGCTTTTGTGATTTTTCTGAATGCACTATCTCTAACTCTTTTATCTTATTGATAAGAATACTATGTACTTTTTTATAGTATTCCATCTTTGGTTCAATTTGCGTACTCCATCCTATGGTTGAAACTGAGTATATTCCTCTTTTTGCCTGATTTAAAATCATTGCACGTTCAGATGAAGCAAAATTTTCAAATGCCTCTGGAGACATGAGATGCTTAATATGAGAAGCGATAGAAGTATGCCCCAATGGTTCTAATGTCGGCACAGTATCTTGGTTGATAAGTTTATTCCAAATTTGAAGGTCATCACTATTTATTGCTTTTTGGCTATTGAGAAAGAAGAGTATATAGGTGTTTTCCAAAACAGTATTTTCTTTGAGTATGGTATACTTCATATTCATAGTGAGATACATTTTTATCTCTTTGTCTTTTTGCATTAATGCTGTTTCTTCTAATAGCTCTAAAAAAGGTGTAAAGATAAGATTATGGTATCTTTGGATTAAAATATCTTGATAGTATGGGCTAAGGCTATCTACTTCTTCTCTTACAGATTGAAGTGCTTTGATTGTATCTTCAATATATATTTTAAAAGGGCTATAAAAATCATGGCTGTGTATAATGTTATTTAACATTTTTAAGTTATTGTCTGTTTCTGCTCTACGAGATACGAGTCTTCTAAACGTACTCTGTTCTTTTCCTGATAGATAGATACTACTTTCTACTCTTTCTTCGATGATTGCATTGAGTGTCTTATCAATTTCTTCTACAAAGCCAGATAAATGGGCATTGTCTTGTGTCTTAGTATATTCTATATAGGTATGATACGTATAGTAAGAGAGTGCTCCAAAGATGAGTAAACTTATGATGATAGCTATGTTTAATATATAATTTTTAATTTGCAAAGAAATCCTTTTAGACTAAACGTATTAAACTTAGTTTTATCATAGATTATACAAGGATAAAACTTAAAAAGAATCAGTAGTATGCTATAAAAGATAATTTTATATGAAATATTTTCTATAAAGGATAATCTAATAAATCTTGTATATAATAATGAAAATTACTAAAAATGAGAAAAACCATGAATGTCATCGACCTTTTACTTAAATTATTGAGTTTTAAATCTTTAACACCAGATGATGCAGGAGCATTAAAATTTATAGAATCTTATCTTGATGGATATGAAGCCATGTATGTAAATAAAGAAGGAGTGAAGAACCTTTTTTTATATAAAAAATTTGGAGAGGGGACACACCTCTGTTTTGCTGGGCATGTAGATGTCGTACCAGCAGGAGACCATTGGGAGAGCAATCCTTTTGTGCCTATGATTAAAGAAGGATATATTTATGCCCGTGGTACACAAGATATGAAATCGGGTGTCGCTGCTTTTGTGCAAACATGTAAAGAGGTCAAGTCTTTTAATGGAACGCTTTCTATCTTACTTACATCAGATGAAGAAGGTGATGCCAAATACGGTACCGTAATCATGCTCGAACATTTAAAATCACAAGGGATGTTACCTGATTATTGTGTGGTAGCAGAGCCTACTTGTGAGACTACTTTTGGGGATGCTATAAAGATAGGTAGACGAGGGTCTATTAATGGCTATCTTACTATCCAAGGTAAACAAGGACATGCTGCCTACCCAGAAAAAGCGATTAATCCCGTACATCAGATAGCACCTATACTAGATAAAATTGCAGGAGTTAACCTAGACAATGGAGATGATGACTTTGCTCCAAGCCAAATGGTTATTACTGATATACGTGGAGGTATGGAAGTAACCAATGTAACGCCTAGTGCATTAAATATTATGTTTAACGTACGTAACTCTACCAATACAACAAAAGAAAAGGTTAAACTTCATATTGACAAGTGTTTGGATGGCTTAGATTATACACTCAAACTTACACAAGGCTCTTATCCATTTGTAACAACAAGAGATTCAGACATTGTACAAAAAATGTCTACGAGTATAGAACAAATTACAGGTATAGAGACGAAGCTCTCTACAGCAGGTGGGACGAGTGATGCACGTTTTATGGGTGCGTATGGTATAGATGTGGTAGAGTTTGGTGTGATAAATGATACAATTCATGCACCCAATGAACGTACTTCTATTGTTGAGGTAGAAAATCTTTATGAAGTATTCAAGACCTTAACCCAAAAATTTTAGTTATCAAATGAATTATAGACCACAATTTCATGAATATATCATGGCACGATTTGTTACCATAAGTGTGAGTATCTTTTTAATATTTTCTACATTAATGCTTTTATTTATAGACAATATAGAAGTAGTCATAATATCTATTATTTTGATGGGATTATCTTTTATGCTCTTTATGTATATTATCTTAGCCATGGCAAAACGTATGAGAAAAGAGTTACTACTTATCAACCATTATTTAGAAGATATTGATAAAGTAGATAAAATTACGTACAAATCTTCCTATTTTACACAAGAATTTGAGGACATCAATCAAAACATTATAAAAGTCCTCAAAGCATCTAAAAAACGTGAAGCAGTTAAACAGCGATACACTGCTAAACTCAAACTCAAAAACCGTCAAAGAGGAGATATGATTTCAGCCATTGCCCATGAATTTCGTAATCCTATCGCTTCTATTATGGGATATGCACAAACCTTAGAAGATGACAAAGAGATACCTCAGGCATTACAAGCTAAATTTTTAAATAAAATTTATAATAATGGTGTAAAAATAGAAGCATTATTGAGCCGTTTGGTACTATGGAATAGGTTTGAAAGTGGAGAAGCCACACTACACCCAACTTCTTTTGATATGTATCGTCTCTTCGTCAATGTAAAAAATAGTTTAAAAGAAAAATATCCTACAAGAGATATGATTATAGAAGCAAAGTCTTGTATGGTCGAAGCAGACCGTACCTTGATAGAAGTTGTTTTGAAAAACTTGATGGAAAATGCACTCAAATATTCAAAAGATGACATACGAATAAAAATGGTAGATAACAAAATATCAGTAATAGACAAAGGTGCAGGTATCTCATCTTCTGATATAGGAAAAGTAACCAAAAAGTTTTACCGTTCAGGTACACATACGTGGGATAACTCTATGGGATTAGGACTCTCTATTGTTAAAAGCATTCTAACACTACACAATACGGTACTCCAAATAGAGAGTAAAGAAGGAAAAGGCTCTTCTTTTTCTTTTGAAATTTAAGTAAGAATTAGCTAATTTTTATAGTGCTTTATACCTTATGATAATTTCTTAATTGAGGATATTTATAACTCTCTCAGCCAAGAAACATTACAAATCATCAAATGCTTTAATGATAAATTCAAATTCATATTCATGGTCTGGGTATTTTGTTAGTCCTTCATCTAAAAATTCTTCAGGGGTGATTTGTCTATCCCATAGGCGATAGGTAAATGATCTAAACCATGATTTTTCTTGGTCGTTGGCAAAGGCGATACGTTGGTAGTTTTCATCTTGTTGAATTTGACCTCCAATCTTTCTCATGGTTTGTTTATAGAGTGCCAGTTTTTGTGTGGAGGGTTTGGTATCACTGTCTTTGATGTAGGGGGTGCTACTATGAGTTGAGGGGAGTGGACTTTTCATATCTAATGGAGGGGTACATCCCATGAGTAAGAATGCTATGCTTATAAAAAATGTGTTATATATTTGGCGAGAAGTCATCTTTTTAATCCTTTATGCTTTGATAAAAGTATTGTATCAAAATGAAATAAAATTTTGTATGCTATAATGATAAAAATTTTAATATCCAAAGGTCAACCTCATGATACGAATCCCAGCTAAATCTAAACAAGCCCAAGAAGCCAATAATCTCGTAGAAGGACTACAAGCGTATTTTGTGAGTAAATTAAATACTATCGCCTTAACGTATGGAGAAGGTAAATCGTGCGAACCTGTAGAGTGGGGACGTGATGAAGGTAGGCATGGAGGTGGGGTACGCTATGAAGCTAGAGATGAGATAGTCTTTAACCGTGGGTCGGTCAATATGTCACAAGTGCATTATGATGACGATGAGCGTAAAAACTTAGGTTCTGCTACAGCTATTTCGACTATTATCCATCCACGTAATCCTCATGCCCCTTCTGTGCACATGCACATCTCATGGACTCAAATGCGTGATGGCAAAGGGTATTGGCGTATTATGGCAGATTTGAATCCTTCTTTACTTAGTGAGTCTCATTTGGATGCAAAGATTTTTTCTAAGATGCTTGAAGAGGTGAGCCATGAGCATTATGAAGAGGGCAAAGCCCAAGGAGATAGATACTTCAATATCCCTGTCCTTGGTAGGACACGAGGGGTAAGCCATTATTATCTGGAGGGCTTTAACTCTGGTGATTTTAATGCCGATAAAATTTTTGCCCAAAAGGCAGGGGAAGCTGTGATAGATACCTATATCTCTATCCTCTCTAGTAAACTAGAACTACATCCTCGCTTTAGCAAAGAAGACAAAGAAGAGCAACTAGCATACCATACACTCTATCTTTTCCAAGTTTTGACACTTGATAGAGGTACGACATCAGGGCTACTTATCCATGACCAAAATGATGTAGGTATCATGGGGTCTATCCCCTCCCATATCAATAGAAATATTTTAGCCTCATGGACAGCAAAAATGCCAGTACCACAAGACAAATTAGTAGAATCACTACTCAAAGCATTACCAAAAGAAGTCCCCACCCCTGTGAATGAAAAAACCAAAATAGCCTTAGCCAACGCAGTAAGAAAACATTACAAAAAATACCCCCAAGCCCTTAGCCTACAAGCCAGTGGAGAGAGTGTCCCTCCGACAGTGGACAATCACAAATAAGATTACTAACGCTTGGCTTGTCTTCTTCTCCATGGGAGTAGTAACAGTGAGGATACCCCCATAATGAGCATGAGCATGGTATCGCTAAGATGTTTCATAAGCCACAAAAATATTTTCCAAAGTTCCCCTTTGTAGCCTATTTTTGCAAAGGCTTTAAGACGCTTTGTTGTGGTAATAAAGTTTTTTTCTCCCCCTTTGATGAGATGTACAAATCCATTAGACCCATAGCTAGAAGCTATTTTAATCGTTTTGATATTACTCTTTTTCAAGTATGAGGCATGGCTCAACACTTTTCTATGGGAGAGTTTTAAGAGGGTATGGGTGTTTGCACCATAGCGTTTAGAAAGTTTTGTGATAGATTGTAACTCTTTGAAGTTTGTACTTTGAGAGAGTAGTTTGAGCATTTCTTGTAGTCCTACTCTTTGTTCTAGCTTTTTTATCGTGATAAAAAGAGGACTAATACTTGCAAGGCTTTTGGTTTTTCGTATCGTTTTGGAGTGTTTGAGTAGGTAGGTATTGAGCCATAGAGGGATACGTTTGCTTTTGTGGGCTAGTTTGAGTACAGAGACAGCACTTTTTGCTATGGCACTAGAGCCTAAAGTAAAAAGCGTACTAGCACTAGCGACTAGACCGATGGTAGAGAGTGAGATGATGACGGCATCGACCTCTTCATCCTTAAAAAAATGCGTCCCCTCTAGTGCCAAATCACGTATATCCCCAATAAAGAAAAAATCTGACCCTATGGCTGAGACTTGTCCTAAGAGTTCATCACTTGTCCCCGTGCTGATACCTTGGGCAATCTTTTGAGACGTGTATTTGAGGCTAGAGCGTACGGTGGCTATCTTTTTGATGAGGTCATGGGCTTCTTTGTTGTCTTGCATATACTCAAAGTCCATAAAATAGCTAAGATAGGTATGGGCATCGACATACTTTTCTTGTGAGATAAGCATTTTAGTATGGGGTATGGGGTCAATGTGTACGAGTGTATGATAGGCATAGGTATTTTTTTGGTAGAGGAGAGTAGTAGAGAGAATCAGCACAAAAAGAAGTAAAGTTTTATAAAAAAGTTTCATCATAGTATATTGTAGCCATAAAATATGTTAAAATAGCAAAAAGGATACTATATGATGCAAGACTCTTTAGAATATTTGGAAAAAAAATCATTTTTTGACAAGGTACTGACTATTTATGGACGCAATGCCGTCTTGGAAGCCTTAGAAGATACAGCTATTACCATACACAAACTTCACCTATGTACCTCTAATAAAGATGCTTCTGTATTGGAAACGATGAAAAAAATCGCCCAACAAAGAGGGATAGAGGTAGCCTATCTTGATAAACAATCGCTCTCACGCATCTCCAAAAATGCCAAACAAGACCAAGGGGTAGCACTCGATATCGTGCTTGAATTTTTTGGAGATGAAAAGAGCTTTTTGGAGCAACATAGCACATATCATATCCTTGCCTTAGATGGCATCAACAATCCTCAAAACCTAGGTATGATTATCCGTTCAGCCACAGCAGGTGCGATAGATGCGATACTCCTACCCACCAAAGGCAGTACCCAAATATCGCCTTTGGTCATCAAAGCCAGTGTCGGTACACTTTTTAAAATGCCTATCATCAAGACTTCAAACCTCAAAAAAACACTGGAAGAATTTAGAAAACACAATACAGATATATACACATTAAACGCAAATGCAAAAAGCAACTACAAAGAGGAAAACTATAGCGATAAAGTGATATTTGTACTAGGCAATGAAAGCGATGGCGTAAGCAAAGCCATAGAAAAACTAAGTGACAAAAGCATCTCTATCCCTATGCAAAGAGGTGTAGAGTCTCTAAATGTAGCTGTGACAGCTTCTTTATTGGCATTTTTGTAAATACGCTATAATAACAACAATATTTTTGCTCGTTCCCATCGCTTCTGCGTGGTAATGGGAACTAGAAATGATTTGTTTTTTAAATTTAAACTTTTATGTTATAATAACATCAGTTGGGACAGATGAGAGAGTTGTCGCTCTCTCATAAGCTTTTAATATGCTTTCGTTACTATGATAAGTAGCAAAAGAATAACAATTAGAATTGAGTCCACTGTTACATCCTTTATAAGAGGCTAACCCTGTCCCACCTAACTCCTCACAATGCACTTCAACAATAATCGCCAACTGATAGGGTATTATAGCAAAAATCATGTGATTATGGATATTATACTTGAAAATAATCATTTAAATTTAAGGGCAAACACATAGGTTTGCCCCTACAAAACTTTCATTAGGTCTAGGAGTTGATAATTTAATACCTTTTAAGTAAATCATAACTATAATAAATAAAATATAAAAATGGAAAATAACATGACATTAGAACAACAAGATAAAAAGTATGTATTACAAACGTACGCACGAAATTATACCAATTTTGTAAGAGGTGTAGGCTCAACGCTTTATGATGATAAGGGTAAGGATTATATTGATTTTGCTTCTGGGATTGGGGTGAATTCTGTGGGGCATGGGAATGAGACTTTGACTTCTGCTTTGTGTGACCAAGCTAAGAGTATCATCCATATATCCAATTTGCAAGTGATAGAACCACAAGCCAAACTTGCCCAAAGAATCGTTGAATTAAGTGGCTATGATATGGGTATCTTCTTTGCTAATTCTGGAGCAGAAGCCAACGAAGGGGCTATCAAAATAGCACGTAAGTATGGTGAAACGAAGTTTGATAACAAACGCTATAAGATTATTACTTTAGAACACTCTTTTCATGGGCGTACTATCACAACGGTAAAGGCTACAGGACAAGAGAGCTTTCATACGCCTCACTTTTCGCCGTATCCTGATGGGTTTTCGTATGAGAAGTCTATCGCTGATGTGTATAAAGCCATTGATGATGAGACGGTGGCTGTGCTTATTGAGCTAGTGCAAGGAGAGGGAGGGGTACAACCTTTTGATAAAAAAGAAATACAAAAACTCTCAACGCACCTAAAAGCAGAAGGGATTTTGCTCATTGTCGATGAGGTACAAACGGGTATCTATCGTACAGGGTCATTTTTGGCTTCAAACTTGTATGAGATAGAGCCAGATATTATTACTCTGGCCAAAGGGCTAGGTGGTGGTGTGCCTATTGGGGCAGTGATGACCACACACAAAGAGATACTTAGTATGGGTGAGCATGGTAGTACTTTTGGGGGTAACTATCTGAGTGCTTCGGCTGGATTGGCTGTGCTTGAAGTCTTGTCTTCTTTGGATGAAAAAGGTGTGATTGCTGAAACTTTGGCATATTTTTCAGACAAGTTACAAAGTATTGCCACACGGTATGAAAACCTCTTTGAAAAAGAAGTAGGGCTAGGACTGATGCGAGGGCTTCGTGCCAAAGATGCACAGATACAAGCGAGTGTTGCAAGTGGCTGTATGGATGAGGGACTGATAGTCTTAAAAGCAGGGCGTAATACGGTACGATTTTTACCAAGTATTACTATCTCTAAAGATGAAATAGATGAAGGGTTTGTACGTTTTGAAAAAGTTATTTGTTCTTTGTAGTGTATGTTTGGCATCCTTAGTATATGCCGATGAGTTGAGTGATATTCTCTCTAATAATAAAAGTCTTTTATTTGAGTATCAGTTAGAGAGTAATGAGCTTGAAAGTGACAAACTTTCTAAAAGTTGGGTCAATCCTGTGGTGTTGCGTTATAATAAAAATTATTCTACACAATTTAAAGACGGGACGACGATTCGTGACAATTACTCGATACAGATAGACCAGCCGATATTTCGTTCTGGAGGGATTTATTATGCTATCAAATATTCTGATGCGATGCGTCATGCCAATAGAGCAGAGATAAAACTCCAAAAGAGACAAATGATAGGCGATGCCGTCTCTATACTTTTTAACCTCAAAAAGAACAAACTAGAACAAGAAAAAATGACGTATTTAATCAAAAATGACCAAATAGATATACGTCAAAAACGTGATAGCTATGAGTCTGGACTTTTGGACAGTAGCTTTTTAGACCAAGCGATATTGAAAAAAAGTCAAGACGAAGCCAATTTATTGGAATTAAAACTAAGGGTGCTAGAACTCAATCAAAGATTTTCACTCCTAAGTGATAAAAACCCCAAAAAATTGAAGCTTCCTAAACTAAAACTCATCTCAAAACATCTCTACCGTAGCGAAAACTTAGAACTCAAAAAAGACAGACTAAGAGCCAAACAAGCAGACTACAATACCCATGTCACTACGGCAAAATATCTACCGACTGTTTCTCTTAATGGGCAGTATTTAGATGGAGATTTAAACCCTCTTTTCTTTAATCCCAATCTCAAAGAACAGTATTATAACTATGGTATTTCGATTTCTATGGCATTAGATATTAATTCTCTTACCGATATAGAAGCCAGTAAAGTAGAAAAGCTTAGAGCAGCAGTGCAAGTCTTAGACAAAGAAGCACAAGTCAAAGAAGAGTACAATTGGATTGACAACAGTTTGGCTATCTTAGACCAAAAAATCATGTTGGCAAAGAAAGATGCCAAAATCTATGAGAACCTTTTTAAAGTAACACAAAACCTTGTAGAAGCAGGAGAAAAAACCTCTTTAGACACCAGTATCATGAAAAATTCACTTACGATTAGAAAACTAGACCAAAAGATATATGCCATAGACAAACAACTCCAAATACTCAAACTCTACATACGGATAGAAAATGTACTTTAGCGAATATATGAATGATTGGCTCTATGGAGAAAAAGGCTACTATAAAGACTTCAAAGACATAGGAAAAGCAGGAGATTTTTATACAGCTGTGAGTACAAGTAGCTTCTTTGGAGCAAGTATCGCCAATCATTTTTACACGCTACTCCAAGAAGGAAAAGCCGATAAAAATGGATGGCTCATAGAGATAGGTGCACACAAAGGCTATCTGCTTTGTGACATGATACAGTGGCTTTATACCTGTGACCCAATGTTGGTGCGTACTCTCAAATTTGCTATTGTTGAGCGTCAACCACAGGTACGTCAAGCCCAATTAGACTATATACAAGAGCGTTTTGGGGAGGATATCATGATTACCCATTTTAACGATATTAGCGAGGTAGAAGTAGAGTATGCCTTTGTTGTAGCCAATGAAATATTTGATGCCTTTCCTTGTGATTTACTCAAAGATGAAAAAGTAGCCACCATCGAAAAACATAAGATAACATGGCAAGAAGCCAACCCTATGCTATTATCATGGGCAAAAAACCATTACCTCACACAAGGAGAAATCGCTGTAGGGTATGAAGATTTTGCATTAGAGATGGCAAAAGGTATCGCTGTTTGTGATTTTATTACCTTTGACTATGGGGAAAAATATGTACGCAATGACTTCTCTATCCGTATCTATAAAAAGCACGAAGTCTTTCCTCTTTTTGATAAAGAGGTAGACCTCTTAGCATCCTTTCAAAAAGATGACATTACCTATGATGTAAACTTTGCTCATGTAAGCCAAGCTTTTACAGATGCTGGGTTTATAGAAGAGGCTTACGAGACACAAGCTAGAGCCTTGATACGCTTTGGTATCATCGATATATTAGAACAATTTTCAAAACAAACTACCCCTGCAAGATATGCCTCTGAAGCTGATAAAATCAAAACCCTTATCTCTCCTACTATGATGGGAGATAGGTTTAAGATGATAAGTTTTAGCAAGGGTACGGGTAAAAGGATAAGTCTCTAAACGAAAGCTATTTCATCGCTTTTAACATACTACATCTCTTAATAGAACTGGCTTCAGAACCCAACATTTGAGTGTATTTTGTAAATTTATCTTCTCCTATCATAGAGATACATTCTTCTTTTGTCATACTTGAAGTGGTAGGTGTAGGGGTAGATGGGTTTACTTTAACAGGGTCTTTTTTGGCTGATGAGTTGTCTTCTGGGTACATATAGGTATCACTATAGTTTTTATCTTCTACTTTTTTCATTTTATGATTTTTATGGCTATAGTGTGAAGACTTTTTAGGTGTAGTAGTTACTTTTTTCGTGACAGGAGGGACAACAGGGATGCTTGGAGTGGCAGGTTGAGAGTGCATTCGTGCATTAAAACTAGGTGCAAGACCACATCCTACAAAGAGTGTAGAACTAAGCAAAAGAGTCACGAAAGAGTTGATAGATTTGGATTTCATAGATTAGATTCCTTGGGTATAAATGAATTGATGACAGCTACGGCAATGGCAAAACCACCATCATGGCTAATAGAGAGAGAACTCTCAGTGATTTGATGTATCTTTTGGGCTTTGGTACTTAGGGTAAACATAGGCGCTCCCAAGGGGCTTTTGCTAATGATAATATCATGAAAAGAAAGCTTTGCCCCTATCCCACAGCCTAAGGCTTTGGATATGGCTTCTTTTCCTGCCCAATATCCTGCGAGACTTTCTACCTTTTTGGCACTTTGTATTTCCTCTGCTGAAAGAAAGCGTTTTTTAAAAGTATCACCATATTTGGCTAGGGATTTTTCAATGCGTTGTATCTGTACAATATCTGTTCCTATTTTCATAAAAAAGAGTATAGCATATCCTATCTTTATCCTATTTTACATCCACTCTACAACCTTAGAAACTTCATCAGCGATAAAGCATTTGATATTGGTTTTTTTCTCCGAATACGCTATGTTTTTTATCCGTATTTATAAATACACATTGCCAATGTCAATTAATTTATAAATACACATTGCCAATGTCAATTAATTTATAAATACACATTGCCAATGTCAATTTATTAAAGATTACTTTTATCTTATGTGTGTTATACTTCTGCTGAAATAAAAATTAGAAAGGAACATTATGACAATAATTACAAAGCATGGTAAGAGACGATTGAAAGAGAGATTGGGTTTAGCAAAGCGTTCACATTTACGACATATAGCATCTGTTTTAAAAAAAGGAGAGTTATTATCAAGAGAAGGAGTTAGACAATTTAAAGTTTTATATCACAACTTTATTTATATATTTGCTTTAACCGATAGATTATCCCCTATTTTAGTAACTACCTATATTCAGCCAAGAAAAAAACAATTCAACAAATCAATGAAAATTGTACGATAAGGAAAAACATGAAAAATACTAAAGAATTTTTTAATAAAATAGAAAAATTTGGAGATGAATTAAAGTCATCTATAGCACAGGGAGAGAAGGGTAAGGAGTTAACTAATGAATTTTTGAATATTATTCAAAATAATATTCAAAATGGGAAAGTTGCTAAAGACAATCCTTTATCAAAACATATAGAGACTACTAATATTGTCCTTAGTAGTTTGATTCAAAAGATAAATAAAGAGTGGAGTAACTTTGAATTATCAGAAGAACTCTCTAAAAATTTTGGAGATAAACTTATATTTTTTATTTTTGGTAAAGTCAATGCAGGTAAAAGTAGTTTTTCTAATTTATTTGTAGAATTATCAAATAAACAACCCGAGATATTTTATTTAGATATTGATGGAAAAGTTAAATCAAATAGTGATAAAAATTTTAAAGTGGGACAAACGGAAACTACGGCTAGAATACAATGGGTAGAGATTGATAATTTAATTTTAGTAGATTCTCCAGGACTACACTCTATGACGAAAGAGAATGGAGACTTAACAAAGAAATATTTAGACAGTGCTGATGCTATTATTTGGCTTACTTCATCAGGTTCTCCAGGGCAAACACAAGAGTTGGAAGAGTTGTCAAAAGAGATAAAAAAAGAAAAAATTATTTTGCCTATTATTACAAAATCTGATTTTTATGATGAGGATTGGTGTGATGAAACAGATGATTTTATAAGTGTATTAAAAGCAAAAACAGACCAAGGCAGAAAAATACAAGAAGAAGATGTAAAAAAAAGAGCAAAAGAGGCATTAGAAAGTATAGGTATAAAAAATAGTATTTTACAACCTGTATCAATTTCAACTAAATGTGCTGAAGAGAAGATGATAAAAGAATCTAATATTGAGATGCTATTTGGTGTTTTAAACCGTGATATTTTATATAAAAGTATAGAATATAAAAGTCAAAAACCTAAAAAGATTTTAAAGAAATATTTTGAAATTGAAATTATTGAAAATATAGATAAAAAATTACTTCCTGAAATAGATACATTAAAAAGTGTACTTTTAAAACAAAAAGAAGACTTAAAAATAAAAAAAAGTATTTTACTAAATACTATCATTAGTAATACTAACCTAAGAATATCTACATTAGTTCATAAGTATGAGAACAATAAAAATATTAATAAATTAGTTGAAGAATTGTCTACCTATATAGATAAGATACTGGCTAATGAAATAGAAAAGATATTAAAATACTTGTTTGATAATATTAAAGATATAGCTATTAAAATCAATGCAAATGATATTCAAGCCTATAAAGATATAGAAGTAACTTATAGAGAGAAAGGTGCTAAAAGAGGGTTGTTTACAAAAATTATTACTTTTGATTGGAGTGATAGAGAATCTAGTTCTACACACCGTGAAAAAATAGGAGTAGATAGTAGTGATGTGATTGCATCACTTCAAGAGAATATAAAACTTGAAATCACAGATTCAATTCAAGGGATATTCACAAGTTTTGATACATCTATAAATAATATTATTGAGAATATAGATGATATGAATAAAGAGATAACAGAATTTAAAAATAAAATTAAGGAATTAAACAATGAAAAATAATCCGTTTAGTAAAATTAAAAAAGAATTAGCAAAAGTTGATGATATTTTACAGAAAAATTTAGAGAATTATTCTGTAGAAAGAAAAGAAATATCACAAAAACTAGAAGAGAAGAATATAAAAATAATGTTTTATGGGATATACAATGCAGGTAAAAGTACACTTATCAATACGATTCTATCTGAAGATAAGGCGAAAATAGGAGATATTCCGACAACAGATACCATTGATACTTATACTTGGAATGATTATCTACTTTTAGATACCCCTGGTATTAATGCACCTATAAAGCATGAAAAAATTACTAAAAAACAATTAAATAAGAGTGATTTAATTGTTTTTGTTATCCGAAAAGATGATGAAGACAATGCTTCTATTTATAAAGAACTTTTTAAATTACTGAAAAAAGAGAAAGATATTTTTTTAGTTTTTAACTATGAGAATTTAAAAAAAGATACTTTAGGCGAAGGTAGTGTTGCATTATCTATTGAGAGATTAAATAAAATTATGTTGAAAGAGTCGAGTAAGCATAATATAGATATTAGTCTAATAAAAAAAATAAACCTAATTCCAATTAATCTAAAAACAGCATTGAAAGGCAAATTAGCAGATAAGAGTAAACTCATAGAACACTCTAATTATAATCAATTTGAGGATAAATTTAATTTATGGCTTCAAGAGTATAACACTGAACATCAAATTTTAAAAACACTCAAAGCACAAATAGAGAAGCAATTATTTCGTCCTATTATTGAGAGTTTTAAGTTAGAGAATAGTAATTTAGATATTTTACTAGAGCAGTTAACCCTTGTGGAATCTCAAAAATCTATTTTATTAAGTGACATTAAAAATTATATTCAGATGAAAATAGTTGAAACACTCAATACTATTATTTCATTATTAAAAACAAATCAAGAATATAAAGTGAACACAGAGATAGAAACACTCTATCAAGATATTGAGCATTATTTATCTTCTGAACTTAAAGAAAAAATATCTATTATTGATAAAAAGAATATAGAGATATTGGAAATAACTGAAGAAGATGAGGGGGCTTCAAGTAATTTAGATATAGCAATGATTATACCAATCATAGAATCTATCCCTCTGCCACCACCAATGAAGATAGTTGCACAAATGATTACATCACTTATCTCTATGTTTAGTATGAATGATGAAGCAACTGATAGACACAATGAAAATGAAAGATTAAAAGCTCTTCAAATAAGTCAAGCAACAAAAGATATAAGAGAAACAATAATGACATCCATGAATGCTCAAACTATTGAGATTATAGAAAAAAGTTTTGAAAATACTATAAATGAATTAAATGAAAAGATAGATGAGATAAATCAAGATATTAGCAGAGATAAAAATACTAAAAATATTCTCGAGAGATCATTAATTAAAATACATAAAATAAATTTTTAAAGGAAAGAAAATGAATAAGGTAAATAATCTCATAGTAGATTTAAATAAATTTAAAAACCGTCCTAATACACTTCAAGTTGCTGTCTATGGTAAATATAACCATGGGAAGAGTTCTTTGTTAAATGTGTTAGTACATAAGGATATATTTAAAGTCGCTGATATTAGAGAAACGGTAGAGATAAAAAGATTTAATTCTAATAATATTACTTGGATAGATACTCCAGGTCTTGATGCTGATATAAGAAGAGGAGATGATGATGAAGCTCATAAAATATTAACAGAGTCAGATTGTTTGCTTTTTGTACATAGTGTAGCAGAAGGTGAGTTAGATAATAAAGAGAGAGAATTTCTAAAAGATAGATATAAATTTAATCAAAATATTGCTATTATTTTAACACAAATAGATCAAGTAAAAGATATTGATGAAATAAGAATAAAGATAAGAAATCAATTAAACTTTGCTATTAAGCCTATGAGTATTATCGCTGTATCCTCTACTAGAGCAAAACATGCAAATCATAATATTCAACAAAAGAGTAATATTGAAGAGCTTAATCGTTTGATTATAAAAGAGCAAAAAAGTTTTCTTGAAAATAGAGATAAAGAGATAGAGAAGAAAAAAAGAGTAATAAAACAAGAAATTAGAACTCAAAAAGATAAACTGTATGAAAAAAAAGATAGAGTTAATCAAGAGATAACAACTCTAAAAAAAGAGCTTGATAGTGATATCCAAAATATCAAAAATTTATTTTAAAAGGAAATAATATGTTACCATGGTTAATAGGAGCAGCAGCAGTTGCAGTAGCAGGAGCGATATTAAGTGATGATAAACCGAAGAGAAGAAGGTCTGATGATGGAGATGCACAAAGAGAAAAATTAAAAGCACAAAAAAAGGCTAGAATATATGAAGCAAAAGAGCAGTTTAAAAATAAATGGAGTTTAAGTTATAATCAGGCTTCTGAAAGAAACTTAACACCTAAAAAAATAAAAAATCTTTATACTAAACGAGATGTTATCAACAAAAATATTGATAAATTAAATAGTTTGTTAAAACAAATTTAAAACCTAAAAGTAAATTAACGCATTCAAGTTAATTTACTTTAAATAAATGATTGAGGAAAAATAAATTGGAAAAATCTAAAAATTTAAACTATAAATGTTTTTTATATATTATTCATGAATTTCAGAGAGCGAAAGATAAAACAATTAGTGCTGATAATATTAAAATTTTAGAGAAATGTAAACAAAGCAGTAGAAATATTAAAACATTGTTTAGTAAAATGGAAGATGAAAAATTTATTGAAAAAGTTGATAAGAATATAAAAGTAGGTCGAAGTAATAAAGTCGAATATAGACTTATTGAAGATGCTATTACTACTATCAATGAGATGGAAAATGTATTAAAAGAATATTCTTCACTTTTTAGTCTTAGTGAAAGAGGAAATGAAATATCTACTATTATAAAAAATAACTATTTTTGTGATATACAATTTGATAATGAGGTTTGGATAAAAGATATTAAAGCTATTGGATTAGAATCTGTCAATAATAATTGGTGGGTTTTATATATACATGAGAGTAAGTTAGAGTATAGCTTAATTAATAATATTATAGATATAGAAATTAAAGAGAAGAAATTTGAAGAGAAGTCTGTTGAAAAATATAAAGAATTTCAAATAAATAAGTTTCAAAATGAATTTTCATTATATGGTGTAGAGCAAAGAGAGGCTGTCTTATTAGCCGAACCATCAATCTCAAAATATTTTGATGAAAATATGGAAATCCTTATGAAATCTCATAAATTTAAAAATAAAGAGAAAGATGGTAGCATTAAAATTACTGTGAAATATACACAAGCTAAAGAAGTTTTACCATTGATTAAACAATGGTTACCTTATTTAACAATCCTAGAACCAGAAGAATTGAAAGACGAATTGAAAAAGGATTTAATAGATATGTTTGAAAAATTAAATTAGTTTCGTCTAGTTAAAAGTTTTGTAACCATTCAGTACCCTATAAAAAATACCTCAAAAACAGACTAAAATACTTGAAATAAGCTATATTTTGGAGAGAATTATCGTATATTTTAATATGATATTAATCCCCTCATCATTTTACATCCACTCTACAACCTTAGAAACTTCATCAGCGATAAAGCATTTGATATTGGTTTTTTCTGTAGGTTTGTTGGGGATGACGGCTTTTAAAAATCCTTGGGTTTCTATCTCTTTGAGGCGTTGAGAGAGTGCTGATACTTCACGTATCTCCCCTGTAAGGCTCACTTCACCCAAAAATAGACTCTCAGCACTCAATTCACGGTCTCTATAGCTACTAAGTATGGCAGCGATGATTGCCAAATCAGCAGAGGGGTCATTGATTTTGATGCCTCCTGAGACATTGATAAACACATCATACGTACCCAAAGGCAAATCTAACTTTTTTTCAAGTAGGGCGAGTAACATACCTAAACGATTGTTGTCAAAGCCTGTAGAAGAGCGTTTTGGATGTCCATACGCTTCTGAAACTAGGGCTTGAACTTCTATGATAATGGGACGAGAACCCTCCATAATGACCGTTAGTGCAGAGCCTGATTGTAGTTTTTCTTTGTTAAAAAATTTCCCTGCCATAGACGTGGCATCATTGAGACCTTCTTTGTTCATCTCAAAGATACCCACCTCATTGGTCGCACCAAAACGATTTTTGAATCCACGTAAGAGACGTAACTCAGAATTGGTATCTCCTTCAAAATAGAGTACCGTATCTACCATGTGTTCTAGCACTCTAGGCCCTGCTATCGAGCCATCTTTGGTGATATGCCCTATGATAAAGATAGGGATATGCAAAGACTTAGCAATACGCATCAAATCAAAGGTAATGGTACGCACTTGCGTGACCGACCCAGGTGCTGAGGGGGTCTCTTCGCTATAGAGTGTTTGGATAGAATCAATAATGATAAATTGATACGATTGATGGTTGATTTCATTGATAACTGTAGAGAGGTTAATCTCTGGTAAAAGGTAAAGATTGTCATGGTTGGCATCAAGACGATTGGCACGTAGCTTTATCTGTCCTGCTGACTCTTCTCCTGAGACATAGAGGACTTTTTTATTGACCTTGGCTAGATTACCTGCTATTTTCAAAAGTAGCGTAGATTTCCCCACCCCAGGACTACCCCCAATAAGCGTCAATGACCCAGGCACCACACCCCCACCTAGTACCAAATCTAACTCTCTACTCCCAGAAGTAAACCGTGTGACATTGTCTTCTTTGATTTGTGTAATAGGCATGGCTTTAATCGCTGTAGCAACCCTACTAGAATGGCTCGTTTCTTTGAGATATTTAATCTGTTCTGTACTAAGCTCTACCATACTCTCCCACTCATTACAAGAGGTACACTTCCCCATCCATCGAGGAGATTGAAATCCACATGATTGACACTCAAAAAGTGTTTTTTTCTTCGCCATTATATCACTCCTAAACTAGAATAAGACATTATAGACAAAAAAAATCTTTTATGCTAGAAGTATGTTAAATTGACATGTTTTATGGATATATACTCTAGTCTAGCAAAAAAGTCAAGATTACTAAAGAAAAATAATATAAAATCAATATTTGTTATTATATAATAATATTAAATAAAAGGATTCTTAATGAAAATGAAAAAGATTTTTATCTTAATGGGATTACTCCTTGCTCTGAGTAGTTGTCAAAATGAATTATTAAATAACAATACTTTAAAAAGTGGTTGGGATAAAAAATATGATGTTTATATTGAAGATTATATAAAGGAAAGAGGTACTAATCTTTTAGAATATAATAATGATATGAATTATTGGAAAACTTTTTTCTACGCACTTGCTCGTGCAGAAAGTAACCTTAAGCCTACAAGTATATATTGGGAAAAAAATTTAGGTGTTTCATGTCTTAGTGTATGGTCAGAAGAAAATTGTAATAAATATATAAATGACTGGAATAAAAATCAACAAAATAGAAAAAGATTTGCTTCAAAAGACAAAAGAGGCTGGGATAATCAAACAAAATCATTCTATTTATCAGAAGGATTACTACAACTATCTTATTCAGATAAAAGATATTATGGGTGTGATTTTGATTGGAAAAAAGATAAATTTAAATTATCTAGGGATTCTTCAAAAACAATATTTGACCCTAAGAAAAATCTTGAATGTGGTATAATTATATTAGATAGACTAGTTAAAAGAAAAGGTAAAGTTTTTTTTAATAAAGGTCATTATTGGTCTGTACTAAAACCTAATAATAGAAGGCATAAATATTTTCAGAAATATTTTAAAAGTAAATAATAATTTTGCTTTCCTTAGTTCCTATGTCCTGTATAGTCATGGTACTTTAAGGTAAATCTCTAGGGGTCATATAACGATGAAAACTTAAACTTTGCCTCAATAACACTCATAAAAATACCCATTTAAGTATGGGTACAAGAAAAGAAAGTGATAATCTCTTATATATTATTTTAGGTATCCTTGTTTGATACACACAAGGGTATCTCCGTTGGTCAAATCGAAGCTACTTTATCAACTTGTCATACGAAGCATGATTACCTATCCAAAACCATACGATTATATCATCTGTCAAAACTCCTACTGCTCGGTAATCTTTTGTAATTCTTGCTGAGTATATGGGTTTGGTCAAATGCACACATTTAAAATGTAAACTAGCATGATAAGGGTCATTATCAAAAATAAGATACTGCTTTTTAGCTTGTATCTTTACATTTTTTGATAGTTTTTTATAAAGTTTCCAAAAATTCTTATGAGTATGAGAGGTCAAAGTTGCTCTTGTGTCAGGAGATTGGTTTTTGCATTAGCATAGTCATCTAAAACCATATCTGCCATATCTCCCAATAAATCTTCTGACTGAGAAAAAAGTTCACCCCACTTTTTTTCAGACTCTATCTCTTCCATAAAAAGTTTTGCAAATATATCTTGCTCTACCTCAGGTAAAGCAGAAGCTTTTTTGAATGCTGTCTCTAGTAATATTGTCATTGTATATGCTCCTATAAATTTTTAATTCATTATAGCAAAAAGCTAATCAAACTTAAATTTTTTTACTACTTGATTATCGGCAAGTATCTATTTATCCAAAATCTCAGAATCATACTTTGAAAACCACTCTCTTAGTTTTGAAAATTCATTTTGAGGTAGGTCTTTTGTTTAGATTATTATACCATAAAGTTTAAGCAACCCCTTAACCACTATTTACCAAAAAATAGCTATAATAAAAGAAAAGGATACTAGATGCAAAAGATAATTATTAAGATTAATTCCTCTATTTATGAGCATATTATGCTTTTTCTACAAAGTTTACCTAAAAATCTAATAGATATTCAAATCCCAAATAAAAACTCCATACCCTCCAAAGCATCTACAAAAGCATTTGGTATATTGAAAGGTAAAATAAAAGACCCCGTAGAATGGCAAAGGGAGATAAGAGAAGATAGAGATATTTATAGAGATGCTCACTAAATGAAATATCTACTAGATTCCAATATCATTATCTATTATCTAAACGGAGAGAAAAAGATTGATGATTTTATAGAGCAATATAAAGCTGTATCTGCTTATATATTAGATGAACTATCTATTGTAGCGTTAGAAGAGAATTTTATACAAAAAATATCTCATTTTTCTCCTAAAAGAAGAGCAGAAAAATATATGAGCAAAATTTTATCTCTTGTTGATAAACCTATTGTTTTATTGATAGATGAAGCAGATAGATTGTTTGAATATAAAAGTGTTTCTAGTGATTTTTTTGGAATGCTTAGGGCTTGGAATGATAGTAAACCATCTAGTAATCAAGATTGGAAAAAATTTAATATGATTTTGTCTTACTCTTCTGATGCAAGTTTAGCGATTGATAATCCTAATCAATCACCCTTTAATACTGGTCTAAAGGTGAAACTAGAAACATTTTAATTTATAAAGGATAATAATATGCAAATAATAGAATTAAAAATAGATGATAATTATATAGATAGTGTTTTAAATCTATTGAAGAGTTTAAAAGAGGATATGATAAAAGAGATTAGTATCAAAAAACCTCATTCAAATGATAATAATGATGATGATATTTTAAAGGAATTTTATTCTCTTGTTAGAAAAGGGGATAATCAAGTAATGCTTACTAAAAAGAATGCTATAGATACAGATGAGATGATAGATGATATACTTTGATACCAATATTTATCTTTATGCTTTTTTATCTAAAGTAGATGATGAAACGCAACAAGCTAAGTCTATCAATTTACTACATAATGCAATAGAGAATAAAATGCTTATCACATCAGAGATAAATCTCTATGAGTATGCATTTATAGCAAAAAAACAAAAAGAGAGTCAAGAAGATATAGAAAAATATTTAAATTTTATGCGTAAGTTTATTAAACCCTCTAATGATGTGTATCAAAGGGCTTTAGAGATTATGAAGCAAAAAGATTTTTATAGACACTCCTTTGATGTATTTCATTTAGCTTTTGCTGAATATTATATCTCTAAGCAATTAGTAACTTTTGATAAAGGATTTAAAAAATTACAAAATATCACAGAAGTTGAGATAATTATATTATGAGTAATAACTTCTATCAAGTAGGTGGCACACTTCCTATAGAGAGCAAAGCATATATCCAAAGAGAAGCAGATACTACACTTTATCAATCTCTTAAAGAGTCTAAATACTGTTATATTCTCAATGCTAGACAAGTGGGTAAATCCTCTCTAAGGGTACAAACATCTCATAGATTAGCCCAAGAGGGATATAACTGTGTCAATATTGATATGTCTTCTTTTGGTAGTGAAGATATTACTTTGATACAATGGTACAATTCATTTCTTGATATTATCATATCAACTTCTTTCATTTTTGGCTACAATAAAGAGTAGATACTCTTTTATAAAGGCTAAAAATGAAAACACTCTTTAAAATAATTGCTTTATCTCTAAGCTTTCTTACCCTCCATGCCATAGAACCTATTCCTATCCCAAGCATTGTCTTAGCCAATGATACACTCAACCCTATCATCTTGCAAACGCTCAATATTCAGAGTAAAATCACAGGAAACATCGCCCAAACGACGTATGAAATGGGATTTTATAACCCAAATGAACGTATCTTAGAGGGAGATTTGAAGCTACCTCTGCTAGAAAATCAAGCTGTAGTGGGTTATGCTTTGGAGATAGAGGGGCAGTATCGTGATGCTGTGATTGTCCCAAAAGTCAAGGCAAAAGAGAGCTATGAAAATACCATTCGCCAACAGATAGACCCTGCTATTTTGGAAAAAACTTTAGGCAATCATTATAAACTTAGACTCTATCCCATTCCTGCCAATAGGTCATTTTCATACAATATAAATCCCATTATGTAACCAATCTACCCAAAAAATCAGGATTATTTCCACAACTCTTAAAAATACCAGACATATTGAGGCTTTTATTGTTAGGTTTATGTTTGTTTAGGTGAAGTTGTATGCAATTAATAACAAAACTCCTTAGAATAGCTAATCCAAAAGGATTAACTGATATTTTACAATCATCCTCTTTTGTTAATCTGTCTTTATAGTAATGGTAGGTTTCACAACACCAATGGTCTTTGATTCCCTCTTTAAAGTAGCTGGGGCTTTCTATAAAATTTGCAATTAAATATTGCTCTTTTACTTTTGTTTTGCCCTTCATATCATTTATATGTTTTACCTGCTTGATGATTGATTTTATATGACTAAAAGAGCTATTGCTTATCAGTAATTTATCACTTTTTACACTTAAAACATAAGTCTCTCTTTTTACCCATTTGTTCCCCTCAATAGACTCTCTTTTATCTTTCTCTTCTACTATAGTATGCACCTCTTTTGCATACTCCTCTTCAAAGGCTTCACTTACTTGTTTCAGTAATGTTTTTTGGTTTCCTTTGACTTTGGCTAAGTACCTCTTTCCTTTAGATTCAATCCCATTGAGGCTCTCTACTTGGGTATTTAGTGCATCAAAGGTATAGAGAAATGGTACATCTGAGAATTCCATCTCTAATACCTCTTTAAACTCGGGTATCTCGGACTTCTTAGCCCCTAACTCTCTATG
>Ga0256838_1000287_pt1 | contig 33992 bp, 31 predicted proteins | sample 4571419metaG_FD_185978 | JGI IMG/M metagenome (GOLD analysis project Ga0256838, IMG submission 185978) | Hydrothermal vent microbial communities from Guaymas Basin, Mexico - 4571-419 | ecosystem: Environmental > Aquatic > Marine > Hydrothermal vents | place: Mexico: Guaymas Basin | collected... | reverse complement strand
AAACAGCTGGAACACTACTATGGCCTTGACAGGCCGTGGTACTATCGTGTCCTCCCGCTCGCTTTGCGTACATTAACGCTGAACCTGGGTAATGTGACGCAGAACCAGGTGGCGGAGGTTGTTGGTGAGCCTCTGCCGCTCCGCGTAAGCACGGCCATACTGACCGTTCTTCCGAGGACTATCATAATGATAACTATTGCTGAGCTTATATGTGGCGTCATAGTGCTGCTTATGGGGCCTATGATTGCCTATAAGCGTGGTAGCCTGCTGGACAAGGCTGCGATAACCTACGCGGCTGTGATGAACGCGCTCCCCGTCTGGTGGCTCGGCCTTATAGCGATATTCTTCTTTGGCTACTACCTCCACATAGCGCCTACGAGGTACCGCGACGTCATAGCGTATATAAACAACTTCTGGGAGAGCCCTCTCAGTAACCTCCTTGCCATCATGCACTATGCCTGGCTGCCGATGGTTATAGTGATAATATCGTTCCTGGGCACCTGGCTCTACGGTGTCCGTGCCATAGCGCTGCGTGTTGTAAGCGAGGACTACGTCGCTGTGGCGAGGGCGAAGGGGCTACCAGAGAAGCTCGTTATCCGCCGCTATGTGCTCCGTGTTATCGCGGGCCCCGCCTTGACCATAGTAATACTTGGTCTTGCTGGTAGCCTGGGTGGCTTCATTATAACTGAGAGCGTGTTCGGTTGGCCTGGCATGGGTTCGCTCTATTATGCCGCTATCACCAGCGGTGATTCAGCGACAATACTGGGGCTTATCTATGTTACAACCCTGGTGTATATCGTAGCCCGCTTCATACTTGAGGTGCTCTATGTATGGCTTGACCCAAGGGTAAAGTTCTAGCCCATCTAGGGCCTTTTTCTCCTATCAACGTCAACTGTTTGCATCACATGTAGCCATGATGGGCTGAATATGGGTGAATGGGTGGTAGGGGTTGGCCTCCAGCGCTAAGGTTGGGAAGAAGCTGGGATTGCTGAGTGACAGGCTGCGTGGTGTTGAGGAGATATTTGCCGAGGTACGTGGCCAGCTAATGGGCAAGATAGGCATAGGTCTAATAGTGTTCTTCGTTATCGTGTCACTGTACTCGTTGGCAACGATTCCACTAAGTTTCGCCGACAAGTGGCTTGATCTGACCTACTGGGCGAAGTATCCGTCAGTTGTGCCCCCGGAGTGGGTGTCGTCCTTCGGTGTGCCCGTCGCGCCATTCATGGACAAGTTTATCGACACGCCAGATACGGTGTATTTTCAGAGAACGCCGGTGAACTACCAGGGTGTCCGCCTCTTCGGTGTTGTGGAGAAGTTCAGCTTCGAGTACAAGCTCCGGCAGCCAGCGTTCCCTCAGGGCGTGCTCGTCCATGCTAGGGACATAGAGCTCGAGAACATAACTATCGGAGGCCGCATGATTACGCCAAGCCAGGTGTCGTTGACTGCGCTTGTGCTGCTCCACAGGCCTGACAACGTGACTCTGCTTCTCAACGACCCCGTGGTCACGACGTTGAAGAGCTTCGCCTCCAGCGGAGGCGTGCTTAGGTTCTCTGACCAGATAGTGGCGCAGCAGATCGTCGAGCTCTACCGCAGGAAGGGCGTGGAGATGGCGCAGGACTATGCGCAGAACAATGCGGCCCAGTTGGCGTTCGGCGTATACGATCCCGAGACTAGGAGTGTTAGGCCGCTCACCGGCACCTATACCGTGGAGGTCGTGTTCACCTATCTCGCACGGGGTGTGAACCCCAACCTCCTGGTAAGTGAGATAAACGCCGGCAATATAGGTGTGCAGAGCATTGAGGGCGTCGTCAAGGGCTCTGCCTATGGCCTTATGGGTACCGATAACTATGGCCGCGACCTGTACAGGGCTCTGTTGTTCGCTTTTCCGATAGAGCTTGTGATAGGATTCGTGGCGGCTGTCGCCTCGGTGGTCATAGGGTTGATACTGGGTGTTGTGAGCGGCTACTACGGTGGCTGGGTAGACGAACTAATACAGAGGACTATAGACATAATGGGTAACATACCTATCCTGCCTATACTTGTGCTTGTGGGTGCTGCGCTGCAAGAGCAGGGCGCGAGTGGCTGGACAATGCTTTTCGTAATCATATTCCTGCTGGTGATATTCGGCTGGGGCGGCCTGGCGCTGATAGTAAGGTCTATGACTCTAAGCATAAAGTCCGAGCCCTACATAGACTCCGCTAAGGCGATAGGAGCCTCTAACGCGAGGATAATATTCCGCCACATAATGCCCCAGGTAATACCCTATGCCATGGCGAGCCTGGTGTTCAACGTGCCCTCGGCAATACTGACCGAGGCAGGTCTAAGCGTGTTGGGTATACGCCACAATCTGCCCACGTGGGGCACCATACTGGCGCAGGCCAGGGACTACATCTTCTCTGGTGGCCGCTACGACATCTGGTGGTGGATACTGCCGCCAGGCCTACTCATGGGGCTGATGTCAGTAGCGTTCGTCTTCCTGGGCCTAGCGCTCGAGACTGTGGTCGAGCCCAGGCTTCGCAGGAGGTGACGCTAGTATGCCCGCATACGTGGTAAGGGCTGAGGACCTACGGGTATGGTTCCCCGTGGCGCGGAGCTTCCTTGAGATGCTGCGTCGCGGGGGTCGCCGCTACGTCCACGCGGTTGACGGCGTCAGCTTCGAGATCTATGAGGGCGAGACATTCTGTCTTGTCGGTGAAAGTGGTTGTGGCAAGACGACCACGGGGAGGACGCTGGTCAGACTGACGCCGCCCGAGAACGTGCTCGGCGGCCGTGTCCTCTTCAGGCCCTCTAGGGAGCTGTTCGAGGAGCTTGCCCCTCGTCTGCCTAAGGTGGCGGTCGTCGAGGAAGAGGGCGCTATTGACATCTACGCTGTGCCGGACAAGCTGTTCAAGCCGCTGCGGCGCGAGCTACAGATAGTATTCCAGGACCCGTTCGGTAGCCTCAACCCCAGGATGAAGATAAGGGAGATACTCGAGGAGCCTCTGCTGGTGCACGGTATAGGCGAGACATTCGAGGACAGGCTGGAGTATATAGAGAGGGCGCTTGAGGTAGTGAAGCTGACGCCTGTTGAGGAGTACCTTGACCGCTACCCGCACCAGCTGAGCGGTGGCCAGAGGCAGCGCGTCTCCATCGCTAGGGCAATTATCCTAAACCCCAGGTTCCTCGTGAGCGACGAGCCCGTCTCGATGCTTGACGTGTCGATAAGGGCTGAGGTGCTAGAGATCCTAGACGAGCTGCGGAAGAAGTACAACATGGCCCAGGTATTCATAACACATGACCTGGCTCTGGCCCGCTACGTGTGTGACAGGATAGCAGTCATGTACATAGGCAAGATAGTCGAGCTAGGCGAGAGCGACGAGGTGATACAGAACCCGCTCCATCCCTACACCCGGGCGCTAGTGGCAGCTATCCCCGAGCCAGACCCTAACAACCGGAAGAAGCTACGGGAGCTACGCATCAAGGGCGAGGTAACCTCTGCTATAGACATCCCGCCGGGCTGTAGGTTCCGGCCGCGGTGTGTAGCCTATGACGAGACGCCCTGGGTGCGGAGCCGCTGTGAAACCGAGGAACCCCCGCTCATAGAGGCAGAACGCGGCCACTACGTCGCCTGCTGGCTCTACGCCAAGAGGTAGCCCGTTTTCCCCATTTCTACGCTGGTTCCTCCCTCTACCGGGCGCCGGGGCCCCTCTGCACGGGACTGCCGGGGTGTTACTTTGCCGCCGGGGTTTCCCGTGGCCAGGCTTTTCATAGAAACTAGTCTCTCTGGGGTCCAGGCGTGATAGGCAGACTCCTGCTTGCGGTAGGCTACCTGTCCACACCATTCGCGGGGCCGGGTTCCGCGGTGCTCACAGCCGCCGGCTGGCTCGTGCATGGCGTTGAGACAAGGAGGCCCACCTACTCATGGATAGGCCTGGTGGGGTTGCTGGGCGTTGCGGGTGTGTTGGCTGGCCGCTATGGGGTCGCCGGCGCCGGCCTGGAGGGGCTTGGGGGCGTGGTGCTGCTGCTCTTCTATGTGTTGAGCATCGCGGCGCTCTGGCTCGCGGGGATAAGAAGCAACAACTGGGCCCTCAAGGCGAGCGCGATGACGCTCGCGGTGGGCTGGCTGCTGGCGGCCACTGGCGCCTCCTCGGTGGGCGAGGCCGCGCAGGCGGCGAGCGGCGCGGTCGACTGGGGTGGCATAAACTGGGCCAACCAGGCGGCCCACAACGTGATAGCAACAATAGGCGGCCCGGAGGCTCTCGCCAAGATATTCACCGCGGCCGGCGCAGTGCTCGCCGCCCTGGGGTTCCTGGGCGCTGTTGAAGCCCGCGAGGAGGCTGCGAGCGAGGAGGCTGTGTTCCGGATAGGCGTCTACTAGCCCCGCCTTGAGGAAGCCCTTCTTCCGGGCTCCCTCTTCTTCTCCCGCGGCGCCTTGGCGCCGGGGCGTGTTATTTCTTGCCGCGCTGGTGGCCATAGTATACTATCTTTACGGGTTCGAGCGTGATTAGGCCCTCCTCTACGAGCTTCTCTACCTCCTCCAGGACCCTCCTTATCGCCTCCTCCTCGTCGACAACCTCTATGACGACAGGTAGGTCCTCGGAGAGACGTAGAATGTCCGCGGTGTGTATGAGGCTATGGCTTCCGTAGCCGGCTATGCCGCGGAATACCGTGGCGCCCTTTATCCCCATACTTTTGAGCCGGTGGAGGATGTAGAGGTACAGTGGCTTGCCGTGGTAGCGGTCGCTCTCGCCTATGTAGATGCGTAGACGCATCCAGGTGGGATAGTTTCCCGGCAAACCCTGGGGCACCTCCTCCGTGTGTAGCGGGGTGGCCGGTTCCTTGAATTAGCTTGGCTTCTTGGGTTGCTTCCCCACTTCTAGCGGCTGGAGAGGGCGATTGCCAATGTGTGGCCCAGGTAGACTGCGAGGAGGCCTAGGGCGACGTTGGCGGCTATGTTTGCAGCCGCGTGGAGGAGGCGGTACTCTGCCAGCAGCCTGTACGTCTCGTAGCTAAATGTCGAGAAGGTTGTGAAGCCCCCTGCGAAGCCCGTGGCCAGTAGGAGCCTCTGCCATCTGGTGAAGAAGCCCTGCAGCGCAGCGGTGGCGACAAAGCCGAGCAGCAGGCTGCCCAGCACGTTCACGGCCAGTGTGCCCCAGGGGAAGAATGGGCCGAGAGCCCTCTGTACCTGGTCAGAGAGGAGCCAACGCGCGAGAGCACCGGCCGCGCCACCCACAGCCACGAGCGCGGCATCCACAAGGCTCGGCGGCATGTCTGCCCCGTCCCTCCTCCGGCTGTCAGCCGCTCTCCATGTCCTCAACTCGACTCTCCCCGGCCTCTGTGCCGGGTAAAGAAGGCGGCCTCCCCTCCCAGAGCCTCGGCAGCCGCCATATCTAGACAATTGTCGGAGCAGGCTCCTTGGCTACTCCGGCTCAGCGGTATAAGGCTCAGTCCCACGAAAGTGGGTCTATATGGGGGTGGCCGTGCCTCTGGGTCTAATGCCTCTCGCGCTCTCGGCGGTAGCGCTTCTCCTCCTCGGCAGCCTCCTAGCGGTAGAAGCCGGCGGCCACGGGGGACGGGCTAGCCGCGGCTCTGAAGCAGAGAGGAGAGAGCCTCGCCGACCCCGCGGAAGCTGAAGAGCGTGTACCGTACCCTAACTTCTCTCGGCCAGTCCGCTGCACGGAGCCGCGCCTTCTCCCAGAGCACTAGGTGTTTCCTCGGGAGGAAGACCACTGCCTCCCGGAGCCCCCGCCTAGCCAGTGCCTCCATAGCCTCGGCTAGCTTGTCGGCCACCAGCCCGACGAGCTTGTCGTTACTAAGCACGGTGTCCGGGGGGACCTCGTAGCAGCAGGCGGGGTACTCCTCCGCCTTCTCGTAGGGTACGAGTATGAGGAGGTCGCTGAAGTAGAGCCATGCCAGCCCCCTCGGGCGGTTAGCCTCCTCATCCCAGAGGCCCATCCGGCGTAGGAGGCCCCGGAGCTTCCTCGATGCGGGGCTCCTCGTGTATGGCTTAACATTGCTACATGGCGTCACCAGGGCCACGCTGTAGGCTGGCGCATAGTCCTCGATGAGCCAGCGCCAGTACTCCCGGACCGCGGGGTGCTCGAAGGCCCGCTCCCCCACCAGGCCAGGGTCGAGGCCGCTATGGTGCTTGGCGCGCCACTTCACAGCGTGTAGCCCTCCTCGCGGCCAGTAGCGCTGGGCTGCTGCATGTATCCACGCCTGGGGCATATGTAGCGGTGACGCAATAAACCAAGTTCTCTCCGGGCCCGTATAGGGCTCCTGGCGTCCCCCGGCCCTCCCCAGCCAAGGGACTGTGGGCTGGAAAAGCGAGGGGGGTGGTCTTGGCGGCGAGACGAGCCCTCGTTCTTCTAGAGGATGGGTTCGATGATTTTGAGTACTTCTATGCAGTGCATAGGCTTGCTGAGGAGGGTTTCGAGGCCATTGTAGCGTCTTCGAGGAGGTATAGTGATGTGCCGCTCTATGACCCTGAGACGGGCGTTATTCGGCCCAGGCCCAGGAGGGTTAAGGGTAAGAACGGGCTAGAAGTCGATGTTGACATAAGCTATGGCGAGGCCCTTTCGAAGCTCGGCGAGTTCGACGTCCTCGTCATTCCGGGTGGGCGAAGCCCAGACCGTGTCAGGCGCTACCGTGACGCGGTCGAGCTGACGAGGAGGATGGTCGAGGAAGGGAAACCCGCGGTAGCGATATGTCATGGCCCCCAGGTGCTCATATCTGCCGGCGTGGTCCGTGGTAGGAGGATAGCAGCGAACCCTGGCATACGGGACGATGTAGTCAACGCCGGCGGAGTCTACGTGGACGAGGCGGCGGCTAGGGACGGCAACATAGTGACGATAAGGCATCCGACTGTCCTTGGCAGGGGGTTCAAGCTCTTCGTGGAGCTTCTTCGCGAGAAGGGCTTCACGGGCTGAGTACTCAGTGAGACCCCTTGTCCTGCTGCCTGTTTTCCTTCGCCCACTAGGGGGCGGGGTAGTCTTTAAAAGCGGTGGGAAGCGAGTGGCCCAGGTCCTCCACGGGCGGCGTCCCCGGAAAAGCCTGGGTGGCGAGGTGGTGCCGTTGGATTCGGCGAGAAAGTGACCCAGATGCGTGGGTGCCTCAAGGGTCTCCGCGTCCTCATAACCGATCCCGTGGATGACCTAATTCTTGAGACTCTCCACGGGGCGGGGCTCGAGGTAGACTATCGGCCGACGATAAGCAGAGGCGAGCTGTTGAACATTGTTGAGGGCTACGATGCGCTGGTTGTCAGGAGCCGTACACGTGTTGACCGTGAAGTCCTTGAGAGGGCTAGAAGGCTCAAGGTAGTTGCCCGTGCCGGCGTCGGCCTAGACAACATTGATCTCCGTGTAGCGTCTGAGCGTGGCGTCCGTGTAGTGAACGCCCCGGCTGCGGCGACCCAGAGCGTCGCGGAGCTAACGATAGGCCTCTTGATAGCGGCTGCGCGGCGCCTCGCCGAGAGCATGGAGCTGGCTCGCCGTGGTGTCTGGAAGAAGGTGCTCGGGACAGAGCTTTACGGCAAGACGCTGGCAGTTATAGGGTTTGGGAGGATAGGGCGCCGCGTGGCACAGATAGCGAAGGCTATAGGCATGGAGATCGTGGCTTATGATGTCGTCAACATAGATGAACATGCGGTCAAGCTAGGGGCGGTACCAGTCTATGACCTCTACGAGGCGCTACGCAAGGCGGATGCGGTGACGCTGCATGTGCCTCTAACGCCAAAGACGAGGCACCTCATAAGCTGGGAGGAGATAAGGACAATGAAGCCTGGCGTCATACTCGTCAATACGAGCCGTGGCGCCGTGGTTGACGCTGAGGCCCTCCTCTGGGGCATAGAGGAGGGCATAATCGGCGCGGCAGCCCTTGATGTGCTTGAGCATGAACCCCCAGCAACAGAGGCCGAGAGGAAGCTGGCCGAGCATCCGCGTGTGATACTTACAACCCACATCGGCGCCTCAACCGTTGAGGCGCAGCGTCGTGTGGCCGAGGAGACTGCGCGTAAGCTGCTAGAAGCCCTAGCCGAGGCTGTTGGCTGCCCCTAGCCCAGGGGCCCCGCCCCAGCCTTCTAGCTGCGTTTTTGGCGCCAAGCTGGGGGTGCCAGCCCCGTTGGCCCCTCGGCCGCTATGCTGGCCCTAGTGTCGGCCCCCGGTGGCCACCATAGGGTCCCTTCGCGGGAGTATCTTGAAGCCCTTGGCGCGAGGGTGTGGTGCGTTGGACAGTGGGGAGGTTCTACTCACACCCGGCCCCGTCATGCTCCATGAGCGTGTTGTCCGCGCGTTGGCGGCGCAGCCTGTGAGCCATCGGAGCGAGACCTTTCGAAGACTGCTTGACGAGACGCGGGGCCTGCTTGAGAAAATGGCTGGCGGTGGTAGGGCCCTGGTCCTCACGGGGAGCGGGACCCTCGCTGTTGAGTCTATGGCCTGGAGCCTCGTGGGGCCAGGGGATAACGTCCTTGTGGTTAGTCATGGCGAGTTTGGTGAGAGGCTTGCTGACACGCTCCGTAGAAGAGGTGCTGTGGTTAATGTGGTCGAGTCGGAGCCGGGCAGCGCTGTCCCGTTGGATACCGTGATTGGTGAGCTGGAGAAGGGTGGCTATGACGCAGTGGCGGTGGTGTACACGGAGACTAGTATGGGGCTCAGCTACCGGGAGACGGCCAAGCTCGCTGAGGCCGCCAAGGCTGCCGGCGCGAGGGTGCTGGTTGATGCGGTGTCGGCGTTTGGTGGCGAGCCGGTGCCCCCGCCGGGCGTGGTGGACGCCGTAGCAACGGCCTCCCAGAAGGCACTAGCGGGTCCGCCGGGCCTAGGCTTTGTCATCGTAGACGAGGAGGTTTTCGAGAAGCTACGTAGCCGCGGTGTGCCGCCTGGCACACCAAACTACCTTGACCTAGGAAAGGTGGCCAGGTTCCACGCCGAGAGGAGGGAGACCCCCTACACCCCGGCTGTGACGCTCATCTATGGCATGCTTGAGGCCCTACGCGTCATAGACGAGTACGGCATCGGGGCGTGGAGAGAGCGGCATCGTAGGAGAGCCGAGGCTCTCTACACCCAGATGCCCCTGGAGCCCCTGGTGATGAGCTGCGAGCACCGGGCCTGGACACTGGCAGCGTTCCGCACACCCGTCCCGAGCAGCATCCTGGCGGTGAAGCTGGCAGCGAGGGGCATCCGCGTCGCCCGCGGCATGGGCAGCCTGAAGGACCGGGTTATCCGCGTCTCAACAATGGGCTGGAGCCCCGAGGAGGCGCTGAACAACCTGCCGAGGCTTGTGAGAGAGATACTCGAGGAGGTAGAGAGGTAAAAGGCCTAAGAGCAGATTACGGCCCAACTTTTGGCTACCTCCTAGGTGTGGCCTGCTCCTTGCCCGGCGCTGCACGCGGCTCCACGGATCCAAGGAAATGGGGCCGCGTCCGCCTCCGCCTCGCCCCGGGGGACGAGGTCGAGGCCCCCACATACGAGAGCGTCGGTGGTCGCCTGTTAAAGATACTCTACTCGACAAGGTGTCGCATGGACTGCAGGTACTGTCCCTTCGCGGTCTTTTGTCGCCGGGCACGCAGCATCTGGAGGCGCGAGAAGCTAGTCCGTACGGTGCTGCGCGCAACCCGCGAGGGCAGTATCCGCGGGCTCTTCCTCAGTAGCGGGCTCTACAGAGACCCAGAGGACGTGACACTTGAGCTAGTAGAGACTGTGGAGGAGCTAAGGGCAAGGGGCTACACCGGATATGTGCATGTGAAGCTTATGCCCGGCGCGCCTGGGTGGCTGATAAAGAGGGCCTTGGAGTCTGCGGACCGTGTCAGCCTGAACCTCGAGGCCGCATCGGCCAGCAGCTTCTCAGAGATAGCGCCCAGCAAGGGGCGGTGGAGCAGCGACCTATACGGCCGCCTACTCCTAGCAGCCGAGTACGCCCAGAGCCCAGCCAAGGTCAGCACCCAGCTAGTGGTCGGAGCCGGCGACGACACCGACCGCGAGATAATCATGCTTACCTGGCTGCTTCACAGGGACGGAGTGGGCGTTGTCCACTATAGCCCCTACACGCCCGTACCAGGTACACCCCTCGCTGAGAAGAAGGGGCCAGTCTCGCCCCTACGCACTGGGCTCCTCTACGAGGCCTCCAGGCTCCTACGCGACTACGGCTACGAGCCGCGCGACTTCGAGCCCCTCCTCGACAATGGCGATATGCTTCCAGTGACGACGAGGAGCCTCAAAGAGGAGCTGGCGAGGGCGCACCCAGAGTGGTTTCCCGTGGACCCGGCGAGGGCGCCGTTGTGGGAACTCCTCCGCGTTCCAGGCATAGGGCCTAGAACAGCGTCCCGAATAGTTGAGGCAAGGAGCCGAGGTGAGAGAATAACGCCCCAGCTTCTCGCACGCCTATTGGGTTCTGCGAGATTCCGCCGCGCGGCGCCGTTCCTCGACCTCGGCCAGCGGCACCTTCCTCTCAGGGACCCTCTGCGCGGCTAATCTCCAATAAGCCGGGGCCACAGTGAACGGAACGTAATGTGTCGGCTCCTACGGCCTCGCTCCTTGCGCCTTTGACAAGCTAGCCATAGCAGAGCCACAGCGTAGCCGGAGGGGCTATTCTGGTCCCCTAGCTCCAGGTCCACGTATGCGATGTAACCGCTCGGCAACTCAACGCCCAGCTCTTCGGACTCCCCTGCCATGTTGTTCTGTTGGTGGAAGCTTGCCTGTAACGGGTTCCCCTACATGCTCCCAGAGCACGGTGCTGTGGCTCCAAGCTGTCAAGGCCTCGGCAAGCACCGGCACGGGTCAACGGTGTCGCGGCTAACCGTCAGAGCGAGCTGCAGCCCCGGTTAAGCCGCCTCATCTCTAGGGGCCTTGGCGTCTCTGGGGCTCTAGCCTGCAGGGCCTGGATAGGAGTATGGGCTCAGCGCGTTCGCCCGGCACGGGATAGTCCTCGCTGGCGCTGTGGTAGGCGTGGAGCACGCCCCGCCCCGAGACGTGGCGTGCGGTCACTCTGACTCTACCCCTCTCACGCGTCACGCTCTCAACAAGCCACTCGCCTCTCCCCGGCCGCAGCCTCACATAGTCGGGTGCCACGCTCACTAGGCCCTCTCCGAGCCCGAGAAGGTCCGCGTCGAGCACGCCGTGACCCAGTAGTTTGGCTGCCTCGATGCTGCGGGGGCAGCGGTAGACCTCATCTAGGGGCCCCTCTGTGACTACACGGCCACTATGAAGCACTACAATGTACTCCCCGAGAGTCAATGCCTCGTCAAGATCATGTGTTACGTGTAGCACGGTGACCCCCATCCCCGTGAGCTTGCGGAGGAGCCCCCTTAGCACCTCGGAGGTCAGCCTATCCAGATGGCTCAGCGGCTCGTCCAGGAGAAGCAGCTGTGCGCCAGTAGCCAGCGCGGCCGCTATGGCTGCGCGCTGCTGTTGGCCACCGCTCAGCTCTGTCGGCCCCCTAGCCTCTAGGCCCTCAAGGCCCAGCTCCTCGAGGAGCCTGCGTGCCAGCCTCCTCGCCTCGGCCCAGCTTAGCCCCCTCCTCTGCACGGCCGCCAGCGCCACGTTGTCGAGGACGGACATGTGTGGTAGAAGGCCGGGTACCTGCTGTACTAGAGCCACACCCCTCTCCCAGGGAGGCAGCCCATCGAGCCTAGCCCCTCCAAACACCACCGTGCCCTCATACTCTACAAGGCCCGCTATCGCGCGGAGCAGGGTGGTTTTACCGCTCCCACTAGGGCCCACGACGACACCGTAGCCGCCCGGCAGCGTGAACGACACTCCCTCCAGCACCTTGGCGCTGCCAAGGCGGACGCTGAGCCCCTCAACGCGGAGCATGGCGGCCCCCTCTACGGCTGCACATACACGCACCTAGGTAATGTGCTAATGACAGCCAACATGCGGCCAAGCCCGACCGGACAAACGTTCGGCAAGCATTGAGACTCCTTGTAACAGACGCAGCGTCTACTAAAAGAGATCTGTACGGGGTCTCAATCAAGCCGTAAATTCCCCCGGCCTCCAAGGCCGGGGGCTGGACGGGTGTACAGGACATGGAGGCTCAGCATGACTACCCGCACGCGCCGACAGCTATAGAGGGCTATGACTACTCAAGGATAAACAAGACCGACATACCGCTCCAGATAAGGAAACCCGCTACAGGGATTGACCTCCACGGCTTCCTCTGGAGCGAGGACCCACAGATATACGACATACTGCGTACTAGCAGCAGCCTCGAAGAGGCCCGGCGCAGCCTCTTCCTCTACCTCAACAGGCTCGAGTGGGACCTGCTCAACGCCTCCAGGAGGCTACACCCCCTCGTGGACTCGATAGCTCGCGAGGCTATACGCGTATTCAAGAACATCATCGCGCCCAGGAATGAGAAGCTGACCGGTTACAGCGCCCTGTTCCACCTCTGGCGTCTGGCGCAGGAGGGCTCAGAGGCCGCCAGCGAGGTAGACGAGGGTTTCGTCTACGAGTTCAAGCACCTCTTCAAGGCTATCAATGGCCGCCCGGACATCTACCCCGCGAAGTATGCTGAGGGGCTCGAACAAGTAGACTTCACTAGGATAAAGGGGAGAGCCGCCGGCATAGCCCGGAGCAACTATCTCGACGAGTTGGCTAGAAGGGTCCGGAGGTATATCGAGCGCTACCCGAGCGGCCTTGAGCCGAAAGTCATAGAGAAGCGCCGCGAGAACGTGAAAAAGATACTTGAAGTCCTCGGCGGCACCATGGATGACTGGAGGGACTACCGCTGGCACTTCCGGAACGTGTTGAAGGGCAAACGCGGCGTGAAGATACTCCAGGAGCTTGCACAGATAGACGAGCAGGACCTAGAGGCCATGATGAAAGCGATAGAGTACCGGATACCCTTTGGCGTGACCCCCTACTACCTCCATCTCTTCGACCTCGACGCGCCCTGGAGCCACGACTACCAGGTTAGAAGACAGGTTCTGCCCCCACTCCACTACGTGAAGGTCATGATGCAACACAGGGAGGACCGGGAGTACTACTTCGACTTCATGGGCGAGCATGACACGAGCCCGCATCCCCTGATAACCCGCCGCTACCCCATGGTCGCGATACTCAAGGCCGCCAACACTTGTCCCCAGATATGCGTCTACTGTCAGCGCAACTGGGAGATAGTCACTGCACTCGACCCCAACGGTGTCCCTACAAGGAAGGCTATCGACAAGGCGATTGACTGGTTCGCCGAGCACCCCGAGATACGCGACGTGCTTATAACAGGCGGTGACCCTATGATACTCAGCGATAGCCTCCTCGAGCACATAGTGTCGAGGCTAGCCGAGCTACGCCACATAGAGCTGATAAGGATAGGCACGAGGATACTCGTGACAGTGCCCTTCAGGATAACGGATGAGCTTGCCGAGATGCTCGGAAGCTACGTCGAGCCCGGCAAGAGGGTTCTGAGCATCTCAACCCACGTAGAGTCTGCCTACGAGGTAACACCGGAGATGGCGGAAGCCGTCTACAAGCTCCGTAGAAACGGCCTCATGGTGTACAACCAGCAGGTCTACACGTTCTGGGTGAGCCGCCGCTTCGAGACCGTGGCGCTCCGCATAGCGCTAAAGAAGGCCGGCATAGACCCCTACTACACGTTCTACCCGAAGGGCAAGTGGGAGACCAAGGACTACCTTGTCCCCGTGGCGAGGATACTCCAGGAGCGCAAGGAGGAGGCCCGCCTCCTCCCTGGCACCTTCCGCACAGAGGAGCCGGTCTTCAACGTCCCCAGGCTCGGCAAGAACCATCTACGTGCATGGCAAGACCACGAGCTGATAATGATAAGGCCCGATGGGCGCCGCATCTACCTCTGGCACCCCTGGGAGAAGAACATACAGCTGGTTGACCCCTACATATACACCGACATGGTATCGATAAAGATGTACCTCGATATGCTGCAGGAAGTGTATGGCGAGGACCCTGAGGACTATAAGAGCATATGGTACTACTATTAGCTCTCCCCTTTCTCCTTCACTGCTTGGTATTCCTCTAGGCCCTCTCCTCTACATCTCCAACTTTCGCACCCTTTCCCCGTATCCTCCTGTTACCCTCAGCGAGCTCCTGGAGGCCGGGTCCCCTGCCTCCCCCGTACAGTTGTTCGCTTATCCGGCTGGGCCTTGACGTTTACTGTAGCGGGTTTTCCTGTACAGCCTCTTCGTATAGGAAGACTTAATTTGGTCAAGTGTCCGGCAGGGCGTACCGGAGTCCAAGTAGCCGTCCTTTTGGCTGGTTCGTCTACAGCCCTAGCGGCTCTGCGTAACTGTACGTGTCTGCCTGGGTGTTGCGTCACGCGGGGTCACGGTAGGACTTAGGAGAGGTGACCTGCTTGGCTGCAGCAGGGGCCGAGCTGTTCAGGGATGTGTTCCCCTTCGTAGAGCCCCCCAGGATACTCCTGCAGGGGGCCTCAAGGTGGTTCAACCCTGACGAGATCGTTGTCACTGACACGACGCTGCGCGACGGTCAGCAGGGGTGGAGGCCTCTCAGCGTTGAGGAGGGCTACCGCATCTACGAGGCGCTGGTGGAACTTGGTGGCGATGGCAGCATCTATAGTGCGGAGTTCTTCCTGTACACGGGGCGTGACCGTGAGCTCGTAAGGAGGGTACTCGAGGCGGGCCATGAATACCCCAAGCCGATAGGCTGGATACGGGCGACGAGGAGCGACCTGCGGCTCGTCATAGAAGCGGGCCTGGATGAGACCACATTGTTAACGAGCATAAGCGACTACCACATCTATTATAAGCTCGGTGTCACCCGCGACCGTGCGCTCGAAAAGTATCTTTCTGTAGTCGAGGAAGCTATGCGGCATGGCATAGTTGTTCGTTGCACCCTTGAGGATGCAACGCGAGCAAGCCTAGAGAAGAACATTATCCCGTTCGTTGAGAAGCTAGTAAGGCTCAGCGAGCGATATGGTGTCGAGTTCCGCGTCAAGATCGCGGACACGCTCGGCCTGGGCCTCCCGTTCCCCGAGGTGCCTCCTCCACGCGGCGTGCCGGCCCTGGTGGAGGCGCTGCGAGAGGCAGGCCTAGAGGCGAGGCAGATAGAGTTCCATGGCCACAACGATCTCGGCCTCGTCGTTGCCAACCACTTGGCGGCGTGGCTGCATGGCGCCGGAATGAGTAACTGCACACTGCTCGGGATAGGCGAGCGGGCGGGCAACTGCCCCCTTGAGGTGATGCTGCTCCACTACGCGGGCTTGACTGGCAAGAGGCCGAGGCTTGAGAAGCTCCCGGAGATAGTCGAGATGCTCGAGACAATGGGTGTACGTGTGCCGGAGTGGCAGCCGCTTGTCGGGAGGAACGCGTTCCGCACCAAGGCTGGCGTCCATATCGACGGGCTCCTCAAGAACCCAGAGGTCTATCTCCCGTTTGACCCTGCAATTGTAGGCAGAGAGGCTGATATAGCAGTGACAGCCTATGGTGGTCGCGCGGCTGTCCTCATGTGGCTCCGGCGGCACCTGCCGCCGCAGGCGGTGATGACGCTGGATAAGAATGACCCGCGCGTGGAGGCCCTCTACCGCGACGTGGTAGAGCTGTTTGAGAAAACAGGACGCCATACGCCCCTAAGCGACGAGGAGATGGAGGAGCTAGCGTCAAGATACTTCCCCGAGCTGAGGAATGCAACAGCCAGCAGCCTTGCAGGCCCCGAGCATGTCGAGTAGGCTCTCCCTCCTAGGTGACGAACCAAAGACCCCTCTGGGGCGGCAGCAGGGAGGTCTACGGCTATGTATCCGCACATACCCACTAAATGCTCGTGCGTTTTCCGCGCAAAGCGTTTATGGTGAGCGTTATACTGGGTGCAGTATCTGCACCCCGAGGCGGGCCTTCTGTTTATGGAGGAGGTGGCGGTAGTAGGAGGTGTACGTGGCCCTTGACTGGGCAGGCAACGTTGACAGAGAAGCTCTTCGAGGCAAAGACGGGCCGCAGGCCTGCGGCCGGGGAGATTGTGGTTGTGCCCTTGGACCTCGTCTATGCACATGACGGGACTTTTGGGTTAGCAGTGGAGGTTATGAGGCAGACGCCGCTGCTTGACAGGGTGTTCGATCCAGAGAAGGTGGCGCTGTTCATAGACCACGCTGCTCCGGCTCCGACAGTTGCGGCGGCCCTCGTTCATCAGGCTATGAGGCGCTTTGCGCGCGAGAAGGGCGTCAAGCTGTACGACGTTGGCAACGGTATAAGCCACCAGGTTGTCGCAGATGAGGCCCTGGTAAGGCCGGGCTACTTCGTAGTCGGCGCCGACAGCCACACAGTGACTGGGGGTGCTTTTGCTGCCTTCGCGACCGGCGTGGGGAGCACGGATGCTGCATTGGCTATTGCTACCGGTAAGCTCTGGTTCCGTGTACCCGAGCAGGTGAAACTGATACTAGATGGCGCCCCGCCGCACCACGTTATGGGCAAGGACATTGTGCTCTCAATAATAGGCATGGTGGGCTCCGACGGGATGATATATAAGGCAGTTGAGTATCAGGGAAGCGGCCTCCGCTATGTCAGCATGGACTCCAGGATGACGATAAGCAACATGGCGGTAGAGATGGGCGCTAAGGTGGGTCTGTTCCCCAGCGACGAGATAGCCAGGGAATGGTTCCGTGTCAACCACGGCCTGGAGGTGCCCAGGCTAGAGCCAGACCCCGGCGCAGAATACAGCGATGAACTCACAGTCGAGATGCCGAGCCTGGAACCGGTCGTGGCGGCGCCACCTAACGTGGACAACGTGAAGCCTGTCACGGAGGTTGAGGGGGTGGAGGTCGATCAAGTCTTCATAGGTAGTTGTACTAATGGTCGCTACGAGGACTACGTGGCTGCCGCGAGGATACTCAAGGGCCGCAGGGTGGCTGAGGGCACCCGTTGCGTCGCGATACCGGCGAGCAGAAGGGTCTACAGGAAGCTGCTGCGGAACGGCATAATAGACATCCTTGTCGAGGCAGGCTGCTTCGTAGCCTACGGCACATGCGGGCCATGTATAGGCGCCCACCTGGGCCTCCTAGGCCAGGGCGAGGTAGCAGTCTCTACTACGAACAGGAACTTCACTGGCCGTATGGGCCACAAAGAGTCCAAGGTCTACCTAGCTAGCCCGGCGACAGCGGCTGCCGCGGCCGTGACGGGGAAGATAACAGACCCACGTCCCCTGCTGCGCGGGGACCAGCCTCTCATGGTTGTAGATCCATCCTATAGCTATACTCCGTGAAGATAAGTGGACGAGGTGGGCATGAAAATGGCCTGGATAATACGTGGACGTGCCTGGCGCCTAGGCGACAACATAAGCACGGACCACATAATAAGCGGCAAGTACAAGTTCGCTAAGATAAACAAGCTTGAGGACATGCTGCCTTACGTCTTCGAGGAGGTAATACCAGGCTTCTACAAGAAGGTTCAACCGGGCGACGTGATAGTCGCGGGTAGGGGCTTCGGCTACGGCAGCAGCAGGGAGCACGCCCCCAGGCTCCTAAAGCTCGCCGGTGTCGGGGCCGTCATAGCGAAGAGCTTCCACCGCATATTCTACCGGAACGCGATAAACATAGGGCTCCCCGTGATAGTCGCAGAGCGGATACCCGACGTCACGCAGCAGGGAGACACCATAACCATAGACATGGAGGGCGGCGTGGTCCGCAACGAGACACGGGGCGTTGAGGATCGCTTCCAGCCCCCGCCCCCCGTGCTACTCGAGATACTGCGAGCTGGCGGCATAGTGGAGTACATCAAGCGTAACAACAGGCTCCCGTGGTGACATACGGGATGCCGCGCCGATACCACGTGGTGGTCATCCCGGGCGACGGCATAGGCCCAGAGGTTGTCAAAGCCGCGCTCCACGCGATAGAGCCGGTGTCGGAGCGGATAGAATTTGAGCAAGTGGAGGCAGGCCTAGCCTACTATAGGAGAACAGGGAAGCCCTACCCTGAGGGCTTCTTCGAGAAGCTTGAGGAGGCTGACGCCACCCTCAAGGGCCCCCTCGCCACGCCAGTCGGGCCCCAGGGCTACCGCAGCATAAACGTGGCGATAAGGCAGAGGCTCGACCTCTACGCCAACCTCCGGCCATGCCGCGGCTACCTCGGCGTCTCCCCCCGCGTCTTCGACATCGTCGTGGTGCGGGAGAACACTGAGGGCCTTTACGCGGGCGTGGAGGGCAGGTTCCGCGACCAGGCCTACGCGCTCAAGATAGTCACGAGGAGAGGGAGCGAGAGGATAGCCAGGTTCGCCTTTGACTACGCTGTGGCAGCCGGGAGACGGAGGGTAACCTGTGTACACAAGGCTAACATACTGAAACAAGCTGATGGCCTTTTCCTCGAAACTTTCCGTGAGGTGGCAAGGGAGTATTCAGACATCACAGCCGACGAGTTGATAGTTGACGCGGCGGCCTACAACATAGCCCGTAGCCCCGAGAAGCTCGACGTTATAGTAACCATGAACCTCTATGGGGATATACTCAGCGACCTCGTTGCGGGCGTCGCGGGCAGCCTGGGGCTGTGCGGAAGCGGGCAATATGGCCCCAAGACAGCCGTCTTCGAGCCAGTACATGGCGCTGGCTTTGACATAGCAGGCAAGGGAGTAGCGAACCCTATCGCGGCGATACATGCTGCCAGGCTAATGCTAGAGTACCTTGCCAGAAAGGGGAGCGACGAGGCCCTAGGGAGGGCGGCAAAGCTACTGGACAAGGCGATAGAGAAGGCGCTCGTCGAAGACCGTGTCCTCACGCCGGACCTCGGCGGAACAGCCCGCACTATGGACGTTGCAGAGGCTATCAAGAGGAGGCTCATGGAACTTCTCTAGTAGAGTATACACGCTCTAGGCATGGTATTGGCGTACTGTTTTGCGGCTCCCCGGCGTAGCTGTTTTCCTCGCAGAGGCTGACATGTTTGCCTGAAACTACGCTGTATACGGGGCAGCTGGGCACCGACTAGTCCAGCCTCAGAGGGCCCCTGGGGCCGATAAGGGCCGAGGGAATAAGGCGAAGGAGCCGCGGCTCACGGCGCGGGGACGAGGAGCAGTGCCTGCTGAGATACTCGAGAGACTCTCGCGCCGCCCCTTCTCTGTCGTGGGGCATCGTGGCGCTAGGGGGTTGGCTCCGGAGAATAGCCTACGGGCGTTACGAGAAGCTATCCGTGCAGGCGCTGATGTCGCAGAGTTCGACGTCCAGGTGACTGCCGACGGCATCCCTGTTGCGAGCCACGACCCGGTCATAGTCGCGGATGACGGCTCCCGCGTGGATATCCGCTCCACTAGGTGGCCTGATCTCTCCCGCATCACTGTGGGCGGCGAGCCGCTGGCCCGGATAGAGGAGATACTAGCTGAGGCGCGGGGCCGGATAGGCATCTTCCTAGAGGTTAAGGAGCCTCGTGACACGGCTGCGGTCTGTAGTCTACTCCATAGACTCGACGCGGTCAACTATACGGCTATGATAAGTTTCTACGAGGAGGCTCTCCTAGAGGCACGCCGCCTAATCCCCGGCCTGGTGACCGGGATAATCTACTTCAAGCCGCCGGGGAAGATACTTGACTGTAAGAGGATGGGCTGCAGGATAGTTCTGCCGCGGTACCCTCTCGCTACTGCGAAGGCTGTCACGTTGGCGCACCGGCTTGGCTTGAAGGTGGTTGCCTGGACAGTCAACGACGCCGAGTGGGTCCGCCGGCTTGTCGAGAGAGGCGTGGATGCGATAGCAACGGACTATCCCGACAGGCTCGTGAGACTCCGCGAGGAGCTGTCCGCCGGCTCCCGTTAACGCTTAAGCCCCAGGGAAGGCCAGTTCGCCGTATCAACATGGCCTGAGCCGGGGAAGGGAGGGTGAGAGGCTGTGAGTAGGAAGCTCCGCCTCATAAGGAGGCTTGAGAGGCACCTAAAGAAGCACCCCAATGATCAAAAGGCGCGGGAGCTGCTGGAGGCGCTGAAGGCGGGCCGCTACGAGTGGCGTGGCAGGAGTGTCAGGATCGTCTCTGAGGCGCAGCAGTGAAGCCGTAGACCCCAAGCTCCTTTTCATGCATCCTCGTCCTGCCCAGTCTTTAGCCTCGTCGTGGTCATCCTCAGCGGGTCATAGACTGTCTGCCTCCTATGCCACGGAGGAGTCAGCAGGGGCTCGTCCTGGCGATAACTCCTCGCCATCTTGGCCGCGTGTTCGGCCTTGCATAGCTCGTAGCCTAGGTAGGCGTAGTGGCTTGGCTCCTCCGCGAGCCCCAGGTAGGCTGCTGCACGGTAGACGCTCCTACCGTCCCTGCCCCGCAGGAGTATCGTCCCCCGGCGGCCGATGTAGTAGTCGGCTATGGTGTTGCCCTCAAGCCTTATCCTGTGGCTTCCGGCCCGGTCGAGGCGGAAGCCGTGCCAGGCCGAGAGGGTGCGTGCGTCGAGCACATGCCGCGGCTTCCTGGGGACCCCGGTGCCGGGCTCTGCGGGTCTCTTCTCCTTCGCGTAGAGGAGGTCTATGCCGAGATCCTTTGGCTGCCTCCGCTTAAGGAGAGACAGTGAAACCATGGTTGCCGCTATCTTGGCCTCGGCGACTGCCATGCGCGTCTTAGGGCTAGCCTCTGTGACGAGGAGGATTGAGGCGCCGCTCTCCGCCAGTATCTGCGTTAACGCAGCTATCTGTCCATGGCTATCTGCGTCCATGAGCTCGTAGAAGTTCGCAATACCAGCCATAAGTGGGACCCCCTCAAGCTCTCGGGAAGCCACGTAGTAGCTAGCTATGCTGAGCCCCAGGCTACCCTGGCCAGGTGCGTCCAGCACAGGATCAGCTATAGGCCTTAGTCCGGCTTCCCGCGCCTTCGCTACAAGCCTCTGGAGTGTCTCAACCCTTTCAAGGAATGATGGGGGCAGCGAGAAGTCGCTGAGCAGTGGCAGGGCGACGACTGCGGCGCCACCGGGTAGAGACTCAAGCACATGCTCTCGGTTCCAGAGCCCCATACTCATGTAGAGGCAGGCGTAGCCTTCCCGAATAGCCTCAGCAGCGGCCTCCACGTCGGCAGTGTCGAGAGCCACGGGGAGCCCCGTCTTCCTCCTCACTAGGCGTGCGGCCTCGACGATCTCCTCCGCCCCCCAGCCACTCGGCGGCCCAAGGACTATCATGTCAGCCCCGTGGGAGGCGAGGCGCTCCGCCTCCGCCACGAGGCCCTCGAGGCCCCCCTCTCTGCCGTAGACCTCCGCGGCCACGACTAGCGGCGGAGGACGTAGTGGGACACGGAGCCCACAGAGATCAAGCCCAGGGCTCCTAGCATGATGCTCGCGGAGCTCCGTGAGCCAGCGGTCGAGGAGGAGGCTTGGCGACAGTTCGCCGGCCTCGCGGAGCCTCTGGAGCCCCTCCTCGCCGAGCTCAGCCAGCAGCATGAGCCCGGCCGCGTCTCTGGGGCCTCGTACCACTGCTACGCCGTGGCGTCTGCCGAGCTCCTCCACCGGGTAGCCCAGCCCGCCAGGAACAATAACTAAGTCGTAGTCTTTGAGGCTACGGATTATGTCCTCGAGTAAGTTCTTCGGTATCAGAGCTGCTATCTCAACTGGTGCCTCAAAGACCTTGACCTCCCAGCCCGTCGCCTCAGCTATGTGGCGTGCAGCCTCCTCAACCTGCCCCCGAGCCCTCCTAGCGGTGACCAGCGCTATCCGCGCCAAGGTGCCACACTCCCCCGCAGCTGCCGGCCTCTAGGCCAGGCACAGCGCCACCGTGGGTGACGGCAACTCCCTCATAGAGGGCTTCGCTGCCCTCCCCTTTTTAGACTTGCAGCGCGCCCGGTGGCCCAGCAACCCGGGGGGGAGGAGGGGCTTCCTCCCGCTCTCGCGTCTCTCTAGGGTGAGCGCGGGGTGAGCAAGGAGGCTGGGCAGCGCTTCGCCGGGTTTCCCGTGATGAGAGATCTGCAGGCCAGGGTAGTTGGCCACATAGTGCCGATGGTTGGGTCTAGGTGGCGCGGCGGCCTTGTGGTTGAGGTTGCTGGCCGCCGCGTCCAGCTCCTCATGCCCGGCTCTATAGCGCGCTGGTTCTCGCGAGATGAACGAGTGGTAGTCAAGTTTCTCGACGAGCCTGAGCCTGTAGCTAATGGTAGGGGCTATGCAGCCTATGTGGCGCCGCGTGACAGTTACGAGCTATGGCGTCTCTGGGGCGGCGAGAGTAGGGAGGAGCGTGTCAAGGTATGGCCTCCGTGGAGCGCAGAGACGAGGCTCGAGAAAGAGAGCATCATCGGAGAGAAGGTCTACGAGTACGAGATTGTGGCGAGGGAGGCGGTCACAGAGCAAGACTATAAGGAGATTGTTGGGCTGGAGCAGTACCACTACGCCAGCAAGGAAGAGATAGTCGCGATATGGCGGTGCCCTGTCTGTGGCTACTATAAGGAGTCGAACGTGCAGCCTACCTGCCCTCGCTGCGGCGTACCCATGAAGCTCCAGGAGATAAGGGGAAGCCTCCCCTCCAGCCGCTTCCTGGTCCTAGAGCTCCGGAGGAGGGAGCCCTACGAGCCGAGGATAGTTGCCTACGTCCGCGTTGACACACCCATACCGCTCATGCATCGCCGTGTGCCGAAGCCGGACGGAGGCTTTGAGATAGAGAAGATGGCCCGCGAGAAGATATGCAGCAAGGACTGGTTCCACCCAACCTTCTGGCCGCTCGCATACAGCAAGAGGAGAGAGCTTCTCCAGAAGTTCCGCGAGCTTGTCGAGCTCTACCAGAGCCGCCGCGTGGCCAGGGCGGCTCTGGCCAGCGAGATAGCCGAAGAGGCACTCCGCCGGGCGAACACGGCGGCAGCGAGGATAGCGAGGGTCGTCGTGCACCCCGACTACCGGGGCGACGGTATAGGAGTAATAGCTGTCAAGATGGCGCTCCGTTGGATAGAGGAGCGTCGAATACCCGAGATGAAGCGCAGAAAACACATAGTTGAGACAATAGCGCAGATGGCGCGCTACAACCCCTTCTTCGAGAAGGCCGGCTTCGTCTACATGTGGGATACTGCTAGTGGCCGCCCAGTCCTCATGTACCCGTTGAGCGAGGAGGCCAGGCGCTGCATAGAGCGCTATCTCCGCGAAGACCCCGTGGGGCGGAGCCACGGAGGCCGCCTCTTCCGCAGCCGTTACGGCACAGTGGAGAAGCTCTCGGGCCCTATTAGGCTAGAGGGCGTTACAAAGATCTACAGGAGCGAGCTCGACGTCAACCGTCTACCGCCACAGCTCCAGGACGTACTCCGCGCATTCGGCGCCGAGAGAAGGCTAGTCGAGCGCTACGTGCTCCGCAGCGTCAGCTTCGAGATCGAGCCTGGCGAGGTAGTTGCTGTGCTGGGTGCAAGCGGAGCTGGCAAGACCACCCTGCTCCGCATGATAATCGGCGCGGCGGTGCCCAGGCTCAGGGAGGAGCAGGGCGACCTCTACGCACCCGACGAGGGCCAGGTCGAGGTGCCCAGCAACACCAGGATAGAGTACATGCTTCCCGGTGAGCATGAGCCCGTCTTTGGCGAGGAGACGCTGCTAGAGCATGTCTACTCCAGGATAGGGGACCCGGCCGCGGCTGTGGAGATACTGAACGCTGTCGGGTTGAGCGACGCCATCTTCTACCGTGCTAGGTTCAGCGAGCTCTCCACCGGCCAGAAGGAGAGAGCCAAGCTCGCCAGCCTGCTGGCAACGAAGCCCAACCTAGTGATAGTTGACGAGTTCACAGCACACCTGGATAGACTTACGGCGCAGCGGGTTGCAAGGAAGCTGGCCAAGATAGCGCGTCAGGCAGGGATAACCCTGATAGTGTCAACAAACCGCCCAGAGGTGCTGAAGGCGTTGGCCCCCGACAAACTAGTGCTAGTCGGCTACGGCACAGCCTACGTGCAGAAGGCAAGGGAGTGAGGCGAGACCTTAGAACACTCCCCCTTCCACTCTTTCCCCGTGGGCGGCGAGGGTTGGCTCAAGAAGGCCCTGAGAGTATAGTGGTAATATCCGGTACGTCGGGTACTGATATCTCGCGTGTGCTTGACTACGTGGGCCGCGAGCTTGGTGTCGCTACAGCCAAGTTCGAGGACTATGTAGAGGCGGTGTTCCGCGCCCCTATATACCATGTCGCAGAGCTTCTGCTCGTCGGCTACCGGCAGGCGTCAGAGAGGTTCATGAAAGCGTTCCGGGATATGCTGGCCGAGCTCTCGGGCAGCGAAGAGGCGGTTATAGGTGCTCACCTCGCATACTACAGGAGAAGCAACGTGATAATAAGCCCCTTCGTCAATATACTCCTCCGCCTAGCTGACGAGAAAAAGATAGCCGTAATAGACTATGTGGACGACTACTACCATATACTCTACCGTGTCGCGGCACGCGTCGCTGAAGGCAAGACACCCGAGGTAACGGGCTTCCAGGTCCTGGACCCAGCTGGGTTAATCTACTGGCGCAGCACCCACCACAGCGTTACCCAGCTCCTCTCCCTCCACGGCATAGAGACCGTCATATATGCCTCAAAGCACACCGCGGCCGGCCATGCGAGGCTTGTAGCCAAGCTGCTTGGGAGAAAAGCCGAGACAGGCAGAGACTATGAGGCGGTATACATCTCGCACCCGATAACAAAGGTGCGCGAGAAGGCTGCAAAAGAAGGTGTACCCCTCAACGAGCACCCAGATGCACTCGACATAGAGAACTTCAAGAAGCTGCTGGAGGAAAAGTGCAGCCACTTGATAGTCTATTCGCCCACAACTATAGACGAGCTAATACCGGGGCCTCGAGGCGAACCCCTAGCGACAGTAATAGAGAGGAAGAACCGCTGGCCCCACCCCGAGAACGGGATACACCGCTACCCCTACCCAGTCGACCTAGCCTCGGAGCTCTTTGACCGGACGATATACCCCGTTGAGAAGACCATAAGGAACCCGGGCTACATGGAGTTCTTCCGGGCAGAGATAGAAGCCTCGATAGAGCGCCGTGATCTAGGCTACGTGGCGCAGGCTGACTACATAGTAGCCTACAGGCCGACGATGTACGGCCAGCAACACATGGGTGTCGAGACAGAGATAAAAACAGCCATAGCAACAGCGAAGCCTGTATACAGCGTTGTGCCGCCAAGCGAGCGCACAATACCCTACACGCTGTTCCGGTTCGAGTACCCCCTGGCTGGCATCGATGAGCTGCTACGCATACTCCACTGCTAGGCGACAGCGCGCCTCCCAGGGGCGCCGGTGAGGACCCTGTAGGGCATGGATGGTCTCACCGCGGACCCCGAGAGGCTTCGGGGGATGCCGAGTCCGGCAGGAGCCGAGGCGCCCCTCTTCTCGTCCTCAGCCCTCCCTCTCCGCGGCCTCCGCCTCCTCGGGGCTGGAGAGGAGGAGCCGCGGCCCTGGCTCCCTTCTCTCGACACGGCGTGCCATCCACCAGAGTAGTGCGGTGACTGCCAGCATTCCCGTAAGCACAGCCAGCTTAAGCGGGTTGAACTGCTCCTTTATCAGTGCGAGTACCCCAATGAGGTCCCTCGCTATCGCTATGGTTATTGCCTCTAGGAGTACATCCATGCGGAAACGTCCCTCCGTAAGGCTGCCGGTAATTGTCCTCATGAGGTCTATGAATATGAGTATTAGTAGCACCTTTTCCAGAGCCAATGTGTAGTTGAAGCCCTCCGTCACAAGGCTCTTGAAGAACCCGTAGACGCTCAGAACAACAGCCGCTGCAAGCGCTATAAACGCGACAACCTCAAACATTACATACACTGCGGAGACTATTATCGCTATTTTCCTCTCTATACCCTCCATTGATCCAGCCATACTGCCTACACCTCTGCGGCGGCGACACCGGGCCAACGGAGCCAGTCCGGGGACCGGCTCCATAGCGGTGGTTGTAGCGGTGGGCTAAAACCCGGGCTCTCGGAGCTCAACATCTCCCCCGCAGTGGCGGGAGAGGAGGCGGCACAGGTCATGGAGTCTGGGGTTGTTGTCGTGTTTGTGACTGCTCCCAGGGGGAAGGGCGAGGAGCTCGCCCGCAGGATCCTCGAGGAGCGTCTCGCAGCCTGTGTCAACATAGCGCCTGTGAAGAGCCTATACTGGTGGCAGGGCAAGATAGAGAGTGACAACGAAGACCTTCTCGTCATAAAGACTAGCATGCTTAGGCTCGAGGAGCTCATCAAGAGAGTGCGGGAGCTACACCCCTATGAGATTCCAGAGATACTCGCGTTGCCTGTTGTTGCCTGTCTGAGTGACTACTGTGGGTGGGTCCGCAGCGAGGCACGCGGTGGCGGGGAAAGCTAGGGGGTGCCTGGCTAGCCACTAGCCCGTCCCCTTATGAGCCGTGCCGCGGCAGACATGGACACAATCACAGCTACTGGGCTGGCTAGCACAGCACCAGTGAGCGCCTTGACTCCGCCTATGCTCTCCCTGGCTACGTGGTGCGGCCAGGATAAGCAGTTGGATGTGTGGTTTGCAGGGCAGACGGTGGCTGGCCATGGCCAGGCCTGTCTCCTCTGCGACAAACACCCTTAACCGAAAGATATAAAAGTCTCCTATGGGGTTGGGGCCAGTGATACATGGCGGCGCGTGGCTGGGCCCGTAGCTCAGCCTGGTAGAGCGGCGGGCTCTTAACCCGTAGACCAGCGGGCCTTCGGCCTGGCTGGGCGGAAGTCCCGGGTTCGAATCCCGGCGGGCCCGCCACACGAGCCCGCCACGGGTCCACAACCCCGTCTCCCCACCTTCTCCAACTGCATGCTCATCCCTCGGTAAGCAATGCGCCTCCAAGTACCTGTCGTGGTTGTTGGAGTGTAGCGTTTCCAGGCCCCTGGTGCCCTGCTGTGAGGCTGATAGGCCACCGCGCGAATACCGCCAGGTGGCTGAAGAGGCAGCTCAAGTGCAGTCACGGCGTAGAGATAGATGTAGTCGTTGATAAGGATGGTGTGCTGCGTAGTGGCCACATGGCGCCGGCTGGCAGGCCCCTCCTGCTACGTGAGCGGCTGGCCCGAGTCCTCGGCGAGCTCCGGTTCACACCGAGCCCCCGGCTCGAGGAGCTCCTAGCCGGGCTCTCCCCGGGCCAGTTGCTCCTCCTTGACCTCAAGACGCGTGTTGATGTAGAGAAGCTGGTAGAGGCGGTGAGGGCTGCCGGCCTCGAGCCGCGCGACGTGATTGTCTCCACCCGGTGGCATAATGATGCTCCACTGTTCTCCTCTCTGGGGTTCAGCGTTTTGCTCAGCATAGATTCACGGCCTGCGGATCCTGTGGGGCTAGTAGAGGCCGCGAAGGGGCACGGCATAGCGGTCCGCTATAGCTACCTCGACGAGAAGCTGGTGGGGTCCCTACACGGGGCCGGCCTTGTGGTGGCCGCCTGGACAATCAACGAGCCCGAGACCCTATGCCGAGCCAGGGGGTTGGGTGTGGATCTTGTCGTCACGGACATCCCGTGCACGGCGCGGCAGTGGCTACGCAGTTGCTGAGGCAGTCGTGGCGGCGGTCCTTTGGGGCAGTATAGGGGTCGTATACAGGCTGGGGGTTGGTGCCGGCTGCAGCGGGGCATGGCTTGTCGCGGGGCGGCCTCTCGCGGCTAGCCTTCTCAGCCTGTACCTGGCCATCCGGGGCTCGAGGCCCAGCGTGTGGAGCGTCGCGGTGGGCATGCTGGGGCTTGCGCCGCTCTACGCTGCCTACTTTCTTGCAGTGGAGAGGCTTGGGGCGGGATTGGCGAGCATATTGCTCTACACGGCGCCTGTATGGGTGACGCTCCTCTCTCCAGTCATAGGTGAGAGGGTGACTCCGGCTGGCTGGTTGGCCGCTGTGGCTGGCTTCCTCGGCGTGTCTATGCTTGCATGGCCTAGCGGGGGAGGCCTGGATGTCGTGGGCTTGTTGCTTGGGCTCGCGTCGGGGGCGAGCTATGCGGCGTATATCCTCCTCGCGAGGCTTGGCCAGAAACGGGGCGCTGGCGTCAAGGAGGTATCGGTTCACGCCTTTCCCTTCGCTGCGGCGGCCGTGCTTGCGGCTGAGAGGCCGCGTGGCGCGCCGTCGCCGCTAGACGTGGCCTACATGACTTACTTGGCAGTTGCTGGCACTATCGTACCCTACGTACTGAACGCGAGGGCCCTCTCAAGGCTCGATGCTCACCGGGTAGCAGTCATCAGCCTCGTAGAGCCGTTGACGGCCACGCTGCTCGCCTACGCGGTTCTCGGCGAGAAGCTTACCCTGCTGCAGACAATGGGCGCGGTCCTCGTACTCGTCTCATCTCTGCTCGCAGCCCGCAGCCGCTAGGCGATGTATGTACGGGAGAACCTCGCTACAGCGGCTGCGACAGCCACTGCCGTGACAGCGGCTAGGCCGGCCACGTCGAGGGGCAGCGGGGTGCTGTGGACGCCGTACATGAGGCCCCGTGCTAGGTCGACGGCGTAGTAGAGGGGGTTGAGGTAGGCTAGCATGCGGAGCCACGCCGGCAACGGGTCAACCGGGTAGAAAGCTCCACTGATGAACAGCATGGGCATCATGACCAGGTTGACTACCATGTGGAAGCCCTCAGGGCTCCGCATCGAGAGTGCTATGAGGCTGCCGAGGCTAGCCGAAGCCAACGCGGCGGCTGCTGCAGCCGCTAAGCCGCCGAGCAGACCCCAGACCCCAGGCCAGCCGGCCACGGCAGACACGAGCAGAGCCATGACAGCTCCCTGTGCAAGCGCCGCGACAGTGTCGCCAACCAGCCGTCCAAGAAGCAGAGCACCCCGGGGCGCGGGGGAAACAAGCAGCTCCTTCATGTAGCCGAACTCGCGGTCCCAGATAATCCCGAGGCCACTGCCGAACCCGGCTGTAAACACGGTCATAACCACTATGCCTGGCGCAAGGAACTCAAGGTAGCTCAAGCCGCCGAATATGCCCCGGGCGGCGGGCCCCAGGACGTTGAAGGCCGCGCTCCAGCCGAGGCCGAAGAAGAGCAGCCATATCAACGGGAAGACCAGGCTGTTGGCGACCCTGCTTCTAGCCGAAAGAAACCTCACCAGCTGGCGCCACGCCATAGCCTGAAAGGCTGGTAGCCACCTAGGCCTCGCCGGCAACGCATCTCACCTCCTAGCCCTCATGTGGAGCCTCATCCAGTCGCTCCACCCGCCCTCCTCGTCACGGAGGCTCCTCCCAGTGAGCATGAGGAACACGTCGTTGAGGCTAGGCCTTACATACCGCGACTCTATGACTGAGACGCCGGTAGCCCTGGCCTCCTGGAGCAGCGTGGGCAGGAGGCGTGGCGCATCCCTCGCCACGAGAACGACCGTGACACCGTCCTCCGCCAGCCTTGCATCGCCATAGCCTGCCGCGAGTTTGAGGAGACGCCTGGCCTCTGCCGGCGACGCTGTCTTCAAGTAGAGGGTGTCGCCGCCCAGCCGGGCCTTCAGCTCCTCGGGCGGAGCCTCCGCCACGACAACACCGCGGTCGATTATCGCGACCGTGTCGCAGAGCCTCTCAGCCTCCTCCATGTAGTGTGTTGTAAGGAACACGGTCACACCCGTCTTCTTCAGCTCCTCTATTACCTCCCAGACCCGTGTGCGCGCCTGAGGGTCAAGGCCAACCGTAGGCTCGTCCATGAAGAGCACCTCGGGCTCTGTGAGCAGAGCCCTCGCTATCTCGAAACGCCTTATCATGCCGCCGCTGTAGCTACGGAGCCGGCGATGGAGGAACTTCTCCAGCCCCACGAGCTCCATTACGTGGCGTGCTCTGTGCTCTATCTCGTTCCGCGAGAGGTCATGGATTCGGCCATGTATGTAGAGGTTCTGCCAGGCTGTGAGGTCCCGATCCACAGTGGGCTCCTGGAACACAACCCCTATGTGCTCCCTAACACGCTGTGGCTCCTCCACGACATCGTAGCCCGCGACAAAGGCCCTGCCACCGCTAGGCTTTATCAGAGTAACAAGTATGCCCATTGTGGTCGTCTTGCCGGCCCCATTGGGGCCGAGCAGGCCATACACTGTCCCACGCGGCACGTGTAGGTCGACACCGCGGAGAGCCTCTACGCCCCCGTAGCTTTTGCGCAGCCCCTCCGCGTAGACAGCGTACTCCATCGCTACCAGCGCTCGCCCTATATGCTGCCTCCTGCGGGTCCCAGAACCGCACGTGATACCCGGCCTCGGGCACCACAATATACACCTATCGCCTGCCGACCCGTCGGCGGCCTAGGTGTCGGCTTTGCTGCTTGTCGCAGGCGCCGGCCCAGCAGGGCTAGCCGCAGCCGCCAGGACGAGACATGTACAGCTAACGGTACTGGAGAGGATGAAGAAGCCAGGCTACCCACCCCACTGCACGGGAATAGTGAGCGAGGCCACGGCAGCCAAGCTAGCCTCGACGACGCGCAGAAGCCTCCACAGCGAGGAAATAGTCGAGGCAGTGTACCGGGAAGCAGTCTTCCTAGGCCCCGAGCTGCGCGAGCGTTGCAGCATAGAAGCACAGCCCCTTGCAGTAAAACTCGCGAGACCAAGGCTCGAGCAGCACCTCGCACTCCTCGTAGAAAACGATGGCCACCGCATAGTCTACGGTGCACGCCTCCTAGAGACTAGGCCGCGCCGGGACAGAGTCGAGGCGGTGGTAAGCCACGGAGGCTCTACGAAGAGCCTGACCGCCGATCGTGTGCTCATAGCCACCGGTGCCCAGGACTACGCCTCGCCTCCTCACCGACACTGCTGGAGGGCCTACGGCCTCGAAGAGCGTGTCGAACTAGCAACAAGGATAGATGACGAAAAGTTTACTACAATACATGGCACGAGCCTCGCCCCACGCTTCTTTGCATGGCTCGCCCCCATAGCGGGCGGCCGGGAAGCCGTGGTAGGCCTAGCCGCCCCATCACCCTACGCGCTCCACGAGAAGCTGGAGCAGCTCAAGAAGAAGCTGGCCCGTGCGGGCCTCCTACCAGGTATCTCCAGGACAGTCTCAAGGCGAGGCGGCGTCATACTCAGAGGGCCGCCAAAGAGAAAGGCAGCCAAAGCCACGATAGCCTGGCTCGGCGACACCCTCTGCGCCTCAAAGCCCTATACCGGCGGCGGGCTCTACGCGATAGCCGCTCTCGCCGGGCACGCCGCGGGGTGGCTCGAGAAGGGCGATCCACGCCTCCTCCAGGAGCCTTGGGCCCGGCTCCGCCGCGAGCTGCTGCTGCAGCACATCGCCGCCCGCGCCGCCGTCTCAGCTCCCCGTCTCTTCCTCCGCCTGCTCTCCCGCGCCTGCCGTGCAGCCGCTGCAGGCAGGTGCAGGGTGGACTACGACCGCCACAGTAGCCTCATAGGCTGCCTGGCTGCGGGGCTAGTACCAGTACGTGTCTAGGAAGAGGTGCTCTTCGACCGGCCGTGTCAGGCGGAGCCCCGTCGGGCATAGCGTCCGCAGCACGCACTCCTCCCCCAGGCAGGTTGGGTGGCTGCTGCAGCCCATACACCTGGGCTGGCCATGGACACAGACCTTCCGCCCCATGCTCCAGAGTAGGTCATCCAGCAGGAAGTCGTCCACGCCTGCCCTCTCGGCGGCTATGTGCCAAGCCTCCCGTACCGCGACGCGGATAGCCACGTCCTCCCAGGGCGAAGTCTCGAGCTGCTTCGCCACCTTTTCGTGGAGCCGGTCCTCTAGCCTCACCATGCCCAGCCGGAGCGCTATACGCGTAAGATGGTTATCCACCGGCACACGTTTGTTCCACACATCCTTTACTTGGAGAAGCCCTCTCCTCTCCACGAACTTCGCGAACAGCATAGCCTTCTTCTCCACGGGGTCCCCATAGGCCTCGAATACGCGTAGCCTCTCCACTAGGCCTGGGGCGCGGGGGTCCCAGGTGTGGAGGTAGCCCCCGCTCTCCTCTAGGAGCTTCACGGCGCTGCCCCCGTAGAGGAGGCGCAGCTTCCTACCCAGGTCGCGGAGCAGCCATGCTCGGGTCTCCGGGTCGGGTGGGCACACAGGCCCTACGCACAGCCACGCCCTGACCTCCTCGACAGTTATCCTCTTAAGCCTTTCAGGCGAGAAGAACTCTGGGTCAACGTCAAGCATTCTACGGCCAAGCCTATAGAGGAGGTCGGCCCCGTGGTAGAGCCCCTCGCCCGCAAGCCGGGCCTCATAGGGCCTCCCTGGCCGGCTAAGCCTATGATCCATGGCCACCATGACAAGGAAGTATCTGGCCACGGTCTCGGCGTCAGCCTCTGGGGGCGGATAGTATCGGCTATCAGTAAATCCCTCCGGGCTCTCCGCATAGGCCCTAGCCGGACCGCGCAGAGCCTCGCCAACCCTAGCTGCCTGCGCCTCATCTACCAGCGGCATAGCCCGTACACCCTCCCAGCACGCGCAGCCGGCGCCACCCCTATACGCTACCTCCTCCCCACCATAGACATGGGGTGATGTGCGCACAATGAGCAGCCTAACGCCAGCAGAGGCAGCGGCGCTGCTAGCGATACACGCTGGCGCCCGCGACGAGAAAGAAGTGGCATCAATGTTGAACACCGATGTTGAGACAGCCAGGAGGCTCGTAGAGAGACTCCGCAGCCGGGGCCTCGTGGAGGTAGAGGAACGCCGCATCCTATTCATACGCCGGCGGCGCCTCAGGCTGACAGAGAAGGGCCTAGAGGCCATCCCTGAGGCAAGACGAGTACTCCTCGAGACTGTTGCTGCCCGGAGCGCCCGCAGCGAGGCGCGGCATGAGACACAGGGGGCTGAGAAGGCGCCCAGCGACGCCGCCATGGCCCCGGAGCTAGGGCTCCCGCTGCTGGCCCTACTGCCACTGCTCCTTGGCGCAGGACTTGTCGGCGCGGCCCTCGCCGCGGGGGCAGCACTCATCGAGGAGGCGGACGGCGGCGAGGATCACGGCGACGAGCAGAGCGGCATAATACAGTACGACCCAGAGGAGTGGGTCTAGGAGCCCACCTGGTTCTCCCGTCTCTTCTCTAGCAGGCGGCGCACCTCCACCGGCCTCACGTAGTAATAGTAGCCTACGCCGCCCTCGCCAAACCCCTCCTCGACTATGACTATCAGCTTGTACTTAAGGAGCTCCTCTAGTGCCTCCCTCGGCAAATCGACGAGGCTGAAGCCCCTGCGGGGGAACACCAGGCGGACCTCCTCGCCACGCTCCTCGACGCGGCCACCCAGCTTCTCAACGGCGCCAGCCAGCACGGGCAAAGGATAACCCACCCCGCTCATGGCCCATAGCGGGGCTCACTCTCCCCCCGGGCCGAGTATTTAGCGATACGACATGTCCGGCACTGTTTGGTCCCGGGGCGCCCCTTTCCCTGAGCTGATGCGGCGAGAGGGTGCTGCGTGTCGTCGGAGAACGGCAGCGGGGAGAGACGCTGTAGGCTTGTCGGGTACGTCCTCTCAGGCTCGACCACAGCCAGGCTGGTGTTCCAGCTTACGAAGCAGGGGGAGCACCTACTCCGAGAGGGCATGCTCGTCGCTGCTGAAACAAGCGACGCGCGCGTAGTGGCGAGGGTTGAGACGCTCCGCCCGATAAACCCGGCCTTCAGCGAGAGCGACGACTGGGTACTAGCCAGGCGCGAGGGCCGGCTACCAAGGCTCCTCGAGGGTCAGGGGTACGTCGTGGCCGAGGCCACCATCCTTGGCGAGCCTTCGGGCGGCACGGGCCTCGCCGAGCCGGGCGTGCCGCCCTGGCCAGGGGCGCGCGTCTGCCTCCTCGACGCCGAGTCGCTTGCCTCGATGCTGGGCCTTGAGGGGGAGCAGCCCGGCGTGGTCTGGTACGGCTCGCTCCTCGGCTACCAGGGCCTAGGCGCACCGCTCAACGTGGAGAACATCACCATGCATCTCGGGGTGTTCGGCGAGACGGGGTCGGGGAAGAGCTACGCGGTCGGAGCCCTCCTGGAGGCGCTGTCCTGCATCCCCCTGGGGGGTGGCGAGTACGCTGCCCTCCCGGCGATAGTTGTTGACGCGAACGGCGACTACCTGGACTACCACGAGCTCTACGCGGGTGGTGGCCGCCTCGGCGAGTATAGGGGCGTGCTCCGCCTGGTCTTCCCCGCCTCGCCTGCAAGATACAAGCCATACACGAGGCCTCTCACGATCAGCCTCGACGGCTTCACGGCCCGCGAGATAGCGGAGTTCATCGTGGCCTACCGGAGCGGGGGATTCGAGCTCAACGAGCTCCAAGTAAGCCTCCTTGAGAGAGCCCTCCGCGAGCTAGAGGGCGCGGCCAGCTACACCGAGCT
>Ga0256838_1000284_pt1 | contig 34099 bp, 32 predicted proteins | sample 4571419metaG_FD_185978 | JGI IMG/M metagenome (GOLD analysis project Ga0256838, IMG submission 185978) | Hydrothermal vent microbial communities from Guaymas Basin, Mexico - 4571-419 | ecosystem: Environmental > Aquatic > Marine > Hydrothermal vents | place: Mexico: Guaymas Basin | collected... | reverse complement strand
TCGAGTAAAAACTTCGGTATAATCGTGATAGTTAAAAGATTTTTGAAAATTTTTTGTTTATTTTATTTTAATTGGAAAAAGCCTAAATTTCGGACTCCAATCTTCAAAAAACCCGAAATTTAATGAATTCAACCGAAACATATGAAGTATTGAAACTAACAAGAATAATAATAATTCTGATCTAGATCGTAAATTCAACCGAAACATATGAAGTATTGAAACCTTTTATACAATTCAAAAACTTCTTTCTTTTTAGGAATTCAACCGAAACATATGAAGTATTGAAACAACGGCTTGTCAAGGGTCGCGTAGCGACTTGCGAAGATTCAACCGAAACATATGAAGTATTGAAACTTAATTAAGGTTTTGCTTTTAAGCATTTCGTATGCTTATTCAACCGAAACATATGAAGTATTGAAACGCTTATTATGTAAAAAATTAAAAAAGGGGGCGAAAAAATTCAACCGAAACATATGAAGTATTGAAACTTTTTAATCCTTTCTAAAACACATTAAAAATCCCATTCAACCGAAACATATGAAGTATTGAAACAAATAGTAGTCTTATTGCTTTTCCTGCTATGTCTTCATTCAACCGAAACATATGAAGTATTGAAACTTTTTCAGTGTAGTAAATAATTTCTATTTCTATTTTCCCAAGATTCAACCGAAACATATGAAGTATTGAAACTATTATCTAAAATTTTAATAAGTGTATCTGTTAAAATTCAACCGAAACATATGAAGTATTGAAACAATTCTAAGTCGTAGTTGTCTCTAATCTTTTGCAGATTCAACCGAAACATATGAAGTATTGAAACACATTTTCTGGAACTTCAATATTTTTGTATTTGTCATTCAACCGAAACATATGAAGTATTGAAACTATAAATAGAGTGCTTACAACTGACGCAAACGATGGAAATTCAACCGAAACATATGAAGTATTGAAACTCATTTCAGCTATTGCCGTTATTTCGCACATATTTCCTATTCAACCGAAACATATGAAGTATTGAAACTTATTTGTCGTTGTACTTGTAATTACTGTATGTGTATTCAACCGAAACATATGAAGTATTGAAACCTTATCGTTATAAGAGATACTGAGGACAATGTAGAATTCAACCGAAACATATGAAGTATTGAAACTTTCCTCTTCGGAAAAATAAGAATTTTCCATTGAAATTCAACCGAAACATATGAAGTATTGAAACCATTTTTGCCCTCGCTTAAATCTAAACACTTGATTTTCATTCAACCGAAACATATGAAGTATTGAAACGCTTTCTTTCCCCGTTTACATTTAGAAAAAAATCAAATTCAACCGAAACATATGAAGTATTGAAACCTTTCCATTCTTTAATCAGGTCAGGTCTTGCGCTGATTCAACCGAAACATATGAAGTATTGAAACTAAATAGTACGTGTTTAAAATCATTGTCTTCAATTATTCAACCGAAACATATGAAGTATTGAAACGCTTTACCGCCTCATCGTGCCATTCACTCTCACTATTATTCAACCGAAACATATGAAGTATTGAAACTACCATAGGGGTTTTTGTGATAGGTTTTTTAGGGATTCAACCGAAACATATGAAGTATTGAAACTTAATTAAGGCTTTGCTTTTAATCATCTCGTAGGCGATTCAACCGAAACATATGAAGTATTGAAACTCTTTATAAACAAGAATTTGATAACTCATCTTTAAATTCAACCGAAACATATGAAGTATTGAAACCATATCTTTTAACCTCTGCTACACTCTCGAATATGTATTCAACCGAAACATATGAAGTATTGAAACTAAATCATCATCAAATTTTACCCCGTCACTTTCAAGATTCAACCGAAACATATGAAGTATTGAAACTCTCTAAATATGTCGGTGACTTCGTTGCTGTTAAATTCAACCGAAACATATGAAGTATTGAAACAACCTAAAAGCTACCCGTTTATAAGTTTGAATTATAAATTCAACCGAAACATATGAAGTATTGAAACTGTTATAAGCCCCAATAATAGTCTGGTAGCTTTGATTCAACCGAAACATATGAAGTATTGAAACGACGAACAGGTTAGAGTTTTAGAAAAATTTGAGAAATTCAACCGAAACATATGAAGTATTGAAACGATATATAAATATTTACTTGTAGTCTTGCTAAACTCTCATTCAACCGAAACATATGAAGTATTGAAACATTAAGTTCCATACAATAATTTCTCCAAATGCCCGTATTCAACCGAAACATTTGAAGTATTGAAACTTTATTTTGCCTCTTATTCCATAATAAGTCACTACCCATTCAACCGAAACATTTGAAGTATTGAAACGAAAAGATGACGATAATAAAAAAGAAAAAACGGACAACAACATTCAACCGAAACATTTGAAGTATTGAAACTTTTTGGTGCCTGTTTAGTTCGTGATTGCCTGTGTAATTCAACCGAAACATTTGAAGTATTGAAACGACATAAGTTTCCCTCCCTTTTTTGTCTACTTTTACATTCAACCGAAACATTTGAAGTATTGAAACGGTTTTTTTGCCGTTAGGTTTTATTTCTAAATAAAGATTCAACCGAAACATTTGAAGTATTGAAACAACAATCAAAATCAACGGGGCTAAAAAATTCATTTTTCATTCAACCGAAACATTTGAAGTATTGAAACCACAGCAGGATAATAAATATAGAGGCAAGAAACAACGATTCAACCGAAACATTTGAAGTATTGAAACGCTCATAAGCTCGTCTATAACATCTTCAAGTGCTTCATTCAACCGAAACATTTGAAGTATTGAAACAAGGATTTTAACAAATAAGAATCTAACTAAAACACAAAATTCAACCGAAACATTTGAAGTATTGAAACTTTTTTTGCTCCTTGTTTTGATTATAAAGATAAGTGGATTCAACCGAAACATTTGAAGTATTGAAACTCGGGTTATGCGGGTGGAGCTTTGGGGAAAATGCAAAATTCAACCGAAACATTTGAAGTATTGAAACTAAAAAATAAAACAGGAGGCGAAAGATGATTAACATATTCAACCGAAACATTTGAAGTATTGAAACCAAAATCAATCGCCCAAAAATTTTGAAGATGTGTTTAAAATTCAACCGAAACATTTGAAGTATTGAAACTTTAATAGCCTCTATTTCTTCAATAGTTACAGCAGTATTCAACCGAAACATTTGAAGTATTGAAACCCGTTAGGAATAGCGTAATGCGGTATTTTCCTTGCTTATTCAACCGAAACATTTGAAGTATTGAAACAAAAATAAATTTCATCGATTTTATCGGGGTTGAGAGATTCAACCGAAACATTTGAAGTATTGAAACCAAAATCAATCGCCCAAAAATTTTGAAGATGTGTTTAAAATTCAACCGAAACATTTGAAGTATTGAAACGCTCTCAAAAATAGGATTAAGCACATAATCAATCAGGATTCAACCGAAACATTTGAAGTATTGAAACACGTTAGCGGATTTAGCAAAAGACACTAACTGGGAGAAAAATTCAACCGAAACATTTGAAGTATTGAAACACTATTTGCATATAGTTTAGCTCTTCACCTTCTAAATTCAACCGAAACATTTGAAGTATTGAAACACAATTAAAGGTGCAAGCAATATTGAAAAGGAGTTTATTCAACCGAAACATTTGAAGTATTGAAACCTATTTTGTTCATTAAACTCAGTTGCCGCCCACCTTAATTCAACCGAAACATTTGAAGTATTGAAACACTAACAACTCTGCCTGAGACAATAGGCAATTTAAGATTCAACCGAAACATTTGAAGTATTGAAACTAGGATAAATAATCACCCTCTTTTCAAAATCTACCCAATTCAACCGAAACATTTGAAGTATTGAAACCCGTATAATAAGCTGGATAATACCCTGCTTCATAGATTCAACCGAAACATTTGAAGTATTGAAACTACCCTGTTTACTCCGAATATCACCTTTCTGTCGTTTTCATTCAACCGAAACATTTGAAGTATTGAAACAAATTCGCATCTGAATAAATATTTTTGCAAATTAAATTCAACCGAAACATTTGAAGTATTGAAACTTTTATATTCAAGGAATTGAAGAAGATGATTTAATTTATTCAACCGAAACATTTGAAGTTAGAAGATTTTATAAATTATATTTAATTTGCTTGTTAATAATTTAGATTAGGTTTATTAAATATTTTAAAAGCAGAAGATTATACTTGGATTCTCAATATTTCTTAAAGATTAAAGATTAAAACTTAAACTTTTTTATCTCCAAATCATTTTCAAAATCGATATAATAGAAAATCTCATCCTGCAAATTAAGAAGGGTTTTTAGCCCAAGCATTGAAGCAATCGAACCTACAAGGTTTACCATCGGAGGCAGCTGTCCTTTTACTTCATGATTTTTTGTAGCAAATATTTCAAAAGGAGTGGTTTTAAAAACTCCCACTTGACCTCTGTATTCTTCTACGCTCGCATAAATCCACGGAATTGAATTAGATTTAGCGAATTTATCGATTTTTTTTCTTACTTCAAAATTATCCGTAGCATCTAAAATCAAATCGATATCCAATTTAATATTTTCATCAAAATATCCCTCAATAGCAATTATTTCCGTATCAGGACATCTTTTTATGTTTTCACAAAGTCTTTTTGCTTTACTTTCACCAATATTTTCCAGTGAAAACTGAAATTGTCTATGGATATTATGTTTTTCGATTTTATCAAAATCAATAAGATAAATTTTTTTAAGCCCTATACAGCTAAGAGTGGTAGCAATAATATTTCCAAGCCCTCCGCACCCGACGATTAAAATGCTTTTTTCTTTTAGTGTTTCTTGATTTTCTTTACCTATTACTTCTATTTGTCTTCTATACATCAAATTCTCTCAATGATTCAAATACTTTCAATGCCTGAAAATGCTCTTTTACATCATGACATCTGACAATACTTGCTCCGTTTCTAACGGCTTCAGTATGTAAAATCAGCGTCCCCGGAAGCCTTTGGGCCGGAGTCGTAGAAATACCTTCTTTTTTCATAATAATATCTATCATACTTTTTCTGCTGGCACCTATTAACAACTCATAACCGAAATGTAAAAAATGCTCCATATGTTTTATCAAAGCCAAATTATCCTGAAGTCTTTTACCAAAACCTATCCCAACATCGAGAATTATGTCTTTAATCCCGAAATTCTTTGCTTTTTGAATTCGTTCATTAAAAAAATCATCAACTTCCAAAATTACATTTTCATAAAAAGGATTTTGCTGCATGTTTTTCGGATCACCTTTTTTGTGCATGATTACTACGGTAGCATTATACTTTGCGACAATTTTAGCATATTCATCATTCTCAAGCCCGGTTATATCATTTGCTATTTTAAAACCTCTATTTAATGCATATTCTAAAACTTCAGGTACAAAAGTATCAATACTAAAAACTGCTCTTTCATAGAGTCTGTTCACATAAATTTCATCAATAATCGGTTTTACCCGTCTAAGCTCTTCTTCAATACCCGGATATTCGCTTCCCGGACGGCTAGATATTCCTCCTATATCTATTATTTCAGCTCCGTCATTAATCATATTCTCAATTTGTTTTACAGCTTCTTTTCCCTGAAATCTACTCCCTTCAAAAAAAGAATCATCATTAGCATTTATTACACCCATAATTTTTACGGGATATTTTGGTAATTCCACAAATTCTTTCAATTGTTTGGCAAGAGATTTTAACTTAAAAGGCTGTGCCAGTTCTTTTTTGCTTAAAATTTCAAGCTGTTTTTTATTACATAAAAGAAGCGCATCAAAATTTTTATTATTACAGTTTGGTACTCCTCTTGGTACGGCAAGTTCCGCTCCGATACTTAAAGCATCTTGTTTTAAAATATTTGCAGCCCCGCAGTTCATGTCTTTTATATAAAAAATAAACTCACATTTCTTTTTTTTCATAATATCGATTCCAGGCTTATCGACACCTAATTTTTGCATAAGTTTTGCCAAATCTATATCATAGTTTAATTTATAAACTCTCATTTTCTCTCCTTAAACCCGAGCATCACCATTGATAACACAGCTTTCGGATCGATATTTAGCTCAAGCATCATCAAAGCGTCATTTATAATTTTCAACTGCTCTTCTGAAGAAGCTTTTGGCAAAAGTTCTTTCAAAATTTCCTTTATTTCTTTAATTTCAAGATCTTCTTTTAATAAATCGAATATTAATGAATTGGTTATATTATTTATATTATATTTTTTTTCTTCTTCTTTATAAAAAATTTTTTCAAGTACAAGTCGAGACAAAACAGTATCCAATAGATTATATTTCGATTCGCTCAGAAGCACGAATTCTATATTTTTGGGAGACTCTTCCAAAATTTTTAAAAGAGCGTTTTGGGCATAAATATTATATTTTTTAGCTGCTATCAAAATAATTTTTTTGTGTTTTTCAGCAATATAAGCCTCTTTTTTTATTTCATTCACATCTTCGATTTTCAATTCGTCTCTAATAAAAGAAACATCATATTTAATATCTTTCAAAGCTTTTTCATAATCATTCGTAATTATTACTTTATTCAAATTTCTATTTCTCCAAAAATAGCTGCTTTTAAAGATTCATTCAACATATCGGCCAAATCAAGCAGTTTCCTATCCAAATTCACATCGATGGATTTTAAATAAAAATTTTTTGAAAGATCTGTATCCATTATCCAAAAAAACGATTCGGGTTTCCTTCTTACAAATTTTAAAAGATTTGTCTCTTTTCCGATATACCAAAAAATATATTCGTCATTAAATGAAATATTCAACATATCCTCTATCATATCAAACTGTTCGGGATGTCTGGCCGATTTCATTTGCGGAACAATTTTAAAAAGATTGTATAAAGGAATAAAAGAAGGTTTGAATTCATTAAAATTATTAATTTTTTGAATAAGATAATCCCCATACCATTCTCTTTCGTCATCGGTAACAATCAAAACACTTTTTCCTTCTATTATTTGCGATAAAAAATCGGATAGAAGAGGAACAAAATCAAGTCTTCTTTCTTCCATCCATTTTATATTTTTTTTACGGATTAAATCAATTATAAAACGATTCAAATCCATTATTTATCCAATTCATAAGCTTTATGAAGTGCTCTTACAGCCAACTCTCCGTATTTTTCATCTATTACCATTGATATTTTTATTTCACTTGTACTGATCATTAATATATTTATATTTTCATCCGCTAATGTTTTAAATGCCGTAGCGGCAACTCCGCTGTGAGATTTCATACCTACTCCCACGACGCTTACTTTTGCGATGGAATCATCGTATTCTATGGATTCGGATTTGTTTTCATACTCTTTTAACACTTCTTTAGTCAGCTCAAGTTCCGTTTGAGGAACGGTAAAAGTTAAGTTCGCTTTATTGTCTTTTCCTACATTTTGTACAATCATATCAACATTTATATTTTTATCCGCTAATTTTCCAAAAATTTCAGCACTGATTCCGGGTCTGTCTTCCACCCCGAAAATACTCACTCTTGCCTGATTTTTATCAAGGGCAATACCGCTTACCAATACTTTTTCCATATCTGGCGTCTCCTTTGTTATTAATGTTCCTTTTACTTCCGGTTTAAAAGATGATTTTACTTCGATATCGACATTTAATTTTTTTGCAAGCTCGACCGAGCGGCTTTGCATAACTTTTGCACCGAGACTTGCCAGCTCCAACATTTCGTCATAACTTATTACGTCGATTTTTTTGGCTTTCGGTTCAATTCTCGGATCAGTAGTATAAATTCCGTCGACATCTGTATAAATTTCACATTTATCGGCATTAAGGGCACCGGCAATAGCTACTGCCGTCAAATCACTCCCGCCACGTCCTAGCGTGGTAACATCTCCATTTTCATTGATTCCCTGAAAGCCCGCGACTATTACAACTTTACCTTCTTTTAAATGTTTTTGCATCTTTTCAGGTTCTATATCCATAATTCTGGCTTTAGTATGGTCGCTTGTGGTTTTTATTCCCGCTTGTCTACCTGTTAGAGCAATTGCGTCTATTCCCATCGCTTGAAGGGCAATACTTAAAAGTGCGCTTGTAACTCTCTCTCCGCTACTAACTAATAAATCCACTTCTCTTTGCGGAGGAGTCTTACTGAAATGATTTGCATATTCTAAAAGTTTATTCGTCTCTCCAGCCATAGCGGAAACAACAACAACTACGTCATCGCCTCTTTCTTTATATTTTTTTACGATATTGGCGACATTCTGTATCCTATCCAAATCTCCTACACTTGTTCCACCAAATTTTTGAACTACTAACATTTATCTCCTTTATAGATACCCTTGCTTTTTAAAATAATCTATTACCGTTTTATATACAGGTCTTTTAAATGATTTTACATATTTGAATACATCATTAAGACTTACAAATTTATACTCTTTAAATTCCGGAACCTCCGTATTTAAATTTATCTTTGCCGACGGTTTTAATCTGACTAAAAAATATTTTTGTGTCTGACCGTCGAAAGGATACATTTTTTCGGCAATTTTTTTGGGAAAATCATATTTCAACCACTCCGGCATTTCTGAAATAATTTCTACCTCATCTGTACCTATTTCTTCTTTTAATTCTCTTAAAAGAGCTTCTCTTGGGCTCTCTCCCTCATCAATACCCCCTTGAGGAAACTGCCAAGCATCAATATCTGTTCTTTTGGCAATTAATATTTCAACCTTTTCGGGATATTTAGGTGAAAGTATTATCGCCGCAACATTTGGTCTATATTTTTTCAACACTTCACCTTTTTTTTGTAAAATTATATCTAAAAATGGAAATTTGAAAATGAAAAAAAGAAAATTATTATATATTCATATACCTTTTTGCGACAGTAAATGTAATTATTGTGCTTTTAATTCTTATACTAATCTAAATCATTTGAAAAAAGAGTATTTCGACGCTATAAAAAAACAGTTTCTTTTTGAAAACGACACCAAAGATTATTACACCGTGTTTATAGGAGGAGGAACTCCTTCGACAATGTCCGTAACTTTTTACGAAAAACTTTTTTCTCTTCTTTCCCCTTACATAAAAAAAGTAAAAGAAATTACCATTGAATGTAACCCTAATACTTCAAAAGAATGGCTAAAAGAGATAAAAAACTTCGGAGTAAACAGAATCAGTTTCGGGGTTCAAAGCTTTAATGAAAATAAATTAAAATTTTTAAACAGAAATCACTCTCCCAAACAAGCTATAGAAGCGATAATTTCAGCAAAAGAAGCCGGATTTGAGAATATTAATCTTGATTTGATTTATTCAACCGCTATAGATACCGAAGAACTTTTGAATAACGATTTAAAAACCGCTTTTTCTTTACCGATAAATCATATAAGTGCATATTCTTTAACTATTGAAAAGAATACAAAATGGGAAAATGATTACACTAAAAGACAAGAAAACGAAGAACTTGAAATAAATTTTATAAATAAAATAAAAGAAAAATTCTTACAATATGAAATATCAAACTTCGGCAATCAGTGTCTCCATAATCTAGGATATTGGGAAGGATTGGAATATACCGGCATTGGAGCCGGAGCTGTGGGATTTAAAAAAAATTACCGATATTACACTCAAACCGATGTAAATAAATATATAAAAAATCCCATAAAATACACTTACGAAAAATTATCCCCACAAGACCTAAAAAAAGAAAAAGTTTTTTTAGGACTGCGTTCAATTTTGGGTTTTGAAAAAAATATTTTAAATGAAAATGAAAAAGAAAGAGCTGAAATTTTAATAAACGAAAAAAAACTATATGAAAAAGAAGGAAAAATATATTCTTTTGATTTTTTATTGGCAGATGCTTTAAGCGCTTATATTCTCGAATAATTACCAAGGAGCAATAGCACTCCAGAATTTAGCAAGCCAGTTTTGTTCGGTATATCTCTTTAAATCCCCCTCACTTTCATATGCTATTTTAGCATCAGCAATATATTTGCTGTCTATAGTATTATCAGGACTTATGTCTTCAGGTCTTATCACACCGCTTATTTTTATAATCTGTTTTTGACCGTCTACGAATATTTCACGGGTACCATAAATATAATAATTACCGTTAGCCAAGATTTTAACTATTCTCGCACTGATGGTAGTTTGAAATTTTTCGTTTCTTTGCTGAGTACCGCTTCCTTGAAAACTTCTGCTCGAATTCATTGAAGGCATATTAACAGACAATCCTGTTTTTCCCATTTTTAATTCTTTTCCCCCAAAATATCCGCTGCCTGATATCGATGCGTCAAATAATCCTCCGTTATCCGTATTTGCTTCATTAAGTTTCTTACTGGCTTGTGAAGACTGAGTGATTTGTTCGGTTATTACTACCGTTACCACATCATTTACCTGTTTGGCTTTCGTATCGGAAAAAAGATTGTCACCGTTAGTAAAAAGTGAACCGGGATTATTTAACGTTTCTTTTTCACGGCTTGGCATTTCTTCAACATACTTAGGAGGGGTCATAGATATGGACGGATCCATAGGATGAGAAGCACATCCGAAAAAAAACATTACCGGCAAAATCAAAAGAGCGGATTTTTTCATAAGAATCCTTTTTTTATTCAAAAAGCAAAAAGTGTTCCAAATAATCCACTCTGTTTCCACCTTTTTGTTTTGCCAGGATAATCGCTTCTTCCGCTCTTTTTATCAATGAAGAAAGTTCTTCATTATTTTGGAGCTGAGATATTCCTATACTTGTAGAAAGGTTAATTTCTTCATTTTCTATTTTTAACTGCGATATTTTTTTATTTATTCTTTTAGCGAAATTTAATAATTCGTCTTGTGTAGAAAATGTAACTATTATAAATTCATCACCACCGAATCTTCCTACAATATCCATTCCTCTTATTTCTTTTTTCAAAAAAAGTCCTATTTCTTTTAAAATTTTATCAGCGAATTTATGACCGTATTTTTTATTATAAAATTTAAATCCGTCAATATCTATAATCATAATACTCAAAGGCAGTTTTTTTCTTTTGGCTACATTGTAATATTTCTGAGCGGTCTCAAAAAAATAAACACGTTTATAAACGTCCGTCGTTTCATCAAACTGTGAAAGTTTCGATATTTTCATATTTAACAAATCTATTTTTGTTTTCAGTTTAGCTATAAAAAACGACATAAAAATAGAAAACAAAAACAATATTGAAAATACAATAACCAAAATATAAGGAATTGTTTTATCCGATAAAAAAAGCATATATTTTAAAAATAAAAATAATATAAAAGTAAATAACAGCGATGTAATAAAATCTTTAATTATCATTTTTAAAAAAGAATCAATTTTCAATTAAACCCCTCCTTTTAATTCTCTTATTCCTTTTTTTATATCGTCAAGCCTCATAAAATATTCACCTATCAAAAACGCATCAACACCGTTTTTATGTAGTTTTTTTACAGTTTCAAAATCATTGATTCCTGATTCAGCAACAATTATAATATTTTTAGGTAAAATGGGTATTAATTTTTTACTCAAATCCATATCCATTTTAAATGTCTTTAAATCTCTGTGATTAAACCCAATAATATCAGCTCCAACCGCTAAAGCCTTATCCAAGTCTTCTTTATCATGTATTTCAAATAAAACTTCCAAACCTATATTTTTAGCAAAATTATATAGTTTTTGTAATTGACTCAAATCAAGTGCTTTTGCTATCAGCAAAATAAAATCAGCACCCGCTGCGTATGCTTCGGCTATTTGAAATTCATCCACTATAAAATCTTTTCTTAGTAAAGGAATTTTACTGAATTCATTAATCTTTTTTAAATATTCCAAACTACCCTGAAAAAAATGAGGTTCGGTTAAAATACTCATAGCATCCGCCACTTCATTATATTCTTTAGCTATTGCCACAGGATCGAAATCTTCTCTTATAATTCCTTTGCTCGGGCTTGCTTTTTTAACTTCGGCAATAATCCTGTACGGATTATCACGAGTAGATTTTAAAGCTTTTTTTACATCCCTAAATTCTCTTTTTACTTTCAAAAATTTTTCAAAATCAACTTTATTTTTTCTTTTTTGAAGGTCTTTTTTTGTTTGATCTATTATTTTTTTCAAAATCATCAAGGCACCTTTTAATCATTTTTTTATGATAATTTATCTCTTTATCATTAATATGAACATTTTTTATTATCTCCCAAGCATCTTTACATTTTTTAAGTTTATATAACCCCCATGCCAAAGAATCCATATATTCTTCGTTTTCCGGGTCCAATACAAGAGCTTTTTGAACGTAGCTTAATCCTTCTTTTGGATTTATATCAAATTTAATTTCCAAATATCCCAAAAAATTATAAATATAAGCGCTTGGGTATAATTCGGACAAAAATTTCAATTTCCTTACTATATCTTTAATTTCATCCGAATCAGGCCGGTCATTATATAAAAATTCACAATATTTTAGAAGATATTTGGGATTTGATGTTTTTTCATATAATTCTAGAGCTGTATAAGCGGCTTTTCTATATCTTTTCATTTTTGAATAAAGTATCATTAAATATTCTTTATCCAATCCATATTTTTTAATTAAATTTTCCGCTTTTTTAAAGTCGTTATTCTGTATATAAATATTTAAAGCCAAAATATAATATCTGTTGTCATATTTTCCCAATTTTTCATAAATATTGGCCAAATTTTCATAATCATAAAGACTTTTATAAATATTGGCAAGTCTTAAACATACGTCATATTCACAGCCGTAAAGATTCAAATGCGTTCTTAAATATGCCAAAGCTTCGTTGTATTTTTTCAGATTAATCATAATATCCACCATATCCAAAAGGGTGTTTTTATTAGGGTTTAAAGCATAAAGCGATTTTAAATAATAAAGCGCTTCGTCATATTTTCCTTCTTTTATCAAAATATAACTCATCATAGAGTAAAAGAATTCATCTTTTTGATTAAGCTTGCTCAAAAGCACTTTTTTAGCCTCTTCATATTTTTTTTGATTTAAAAGTGAAAAAATCTCATATTTTAAAATTTTTTTATTACATTTTTCTTCACAAAGATTTCTTGAAAGTTTTATTACTTCGTCATATTTTCCTTCTCTATATAAATTTTCCGCAATTTTTTCCATATATATGGGTTTTTTTGTTTTTTCATATAAAAATTTATAAATATTTATAGCCGAATCATAATCTCTCTCGTCTTCCATTAAAAGAGCTCTTATTATATATTTGTCTTCATCAGGGATCACTTTTTTACCGATTTGAGGTTTTTTTACACTACATGCCGTAAAAAAAATAATCCCAAAAAGCAAAATAAAAATTTTATTCATCAGATTTCCTCTCAATAATTCCTGGACACTCTTTTTTTAGTTCGTCAATTTTGTCTTTGTAATAATCCCAAAAAGGAAAAGTTCTACATTGATTAGGTCTTACAGGATATATTTTACATCCGTTTTCAAAAAATATACAGGCAAATCCGCTTTTATGAGGTTTTTCTTTCAAAGAATAACGATAACCTACTTTTATCAAAAATTTTTCTTTAAATATTCCTTCATCGATTTTCAAAAAAGCTGAAATATTTTTAATATCGTTAGGTGTTACCCAAATATATCCGCTATCTCCTATACAGCAATTTCCCTCACATGTTTTACAGGCATCCGCATCGAATTTATATGGAAATCCTTCTTTTGTAATAATTCTCAATTTACACTCCGTCTTAAATTTTTATGCTGTTCGTATCGGCTTTTTTATAAATATTTTTTGCTTCATCAGAATACTCTTCACCTTCAAAACCTATGATAGGAGGATGAACCGTTGTCATAGATTTTGCATGCCTTTTAGCTCTTACCATAATGAGAGTGGCTTTTTTATTTATTTTAGGATGCAAAAAACGCATATCAGTTATTTTTAAAGGTTTTGGTAAATTTTTAACAATATCGTCCACTCTTTTCGCATCATAGCAAAATAAAAACTCTCCTCTTTCTTTCAATGACTCGTTTACTTTTTCAAAAAAATCTTTCATAGGTAAATACTCTTCATATCTTGCTATTTTTTTTATTTCATTGTCACTTTTTAAAGTTCCCTGATAAAAAGGAGGATTTGAAATAATAAAATCAAACTCTTTTTTAAATTCGGTTTTCAAAAAATCACCTTCAATAACTTCTGCTTCGAGTTTGTTTTCCTGTAGATTTTTTTTTATAAATTCTGTCATAATTTTTTGCTTTTCAATAAAAGTTAAATTGATTTCAGGAAAATCTCTTTTCAAAAGAAGCCCTAAAACTCCACACCCTCCCCCCACTTCTAAAACTTTTCCTTTTAGCTTAAATTTCGAAATAAAATCATATAAAAACATAGTATCGGAATTATAACAATATCCGTTTTTAGGTTGATAGAGTATCAATCCGTAAGTCCTAATTCATCAAGAATAGGTTTTATGTCTTCTTTATAATATTTCATAAGTAAAGACGGAATAAGATTTACCGCTTCTTTATCATGTCTCCATTCTTCTATCTTTTCTAAAATCACACTTTTCTTTTTTTCCTCAATATGTTTTGCTTTTTTGACTTTTTCTTTTATTTTATTAACCACCCCGTGTCCTTTTTTTGTAAAATTATAACTAAAAAGGGTTAAAATGATAATCATTCCGGCAAGACTTTCATCTTCCAGACTACCGAATAAAGTATTAGCCGATATAAACGGAATTCCAATGATAATAAGATGTGCGAATATAGCAAAAGAAGTTGATGATGTATGTATAGCTACCGATGCTCAAGAAGTTGTTGATGTTTGTAAAAAATATGGTTTTGATGCGGTTATGACAAATCCTAACCATCAAAGCGGCAGTGACAGAATTAAAGAAGCCAGCGATATTTTAAAACTTTCTCCGAATGAATTTATAATTAATATGCAAGGGGACGAACCGTTTTTAGAGCCGGAAATACTACACGCCGTAAAAAGTGCCCTATCTGATAACAATTTAGATTTCAATATGGTTAGCTGTTATAAAGAAATTGACGAGCTTCAGGCACAAGATCCGAATCTGGTAAAAGTAGTAATAGACCAAAATTCTTTTGCCATTTATTTTTCCAGAAGTAAAATACCTTATAACAGAGACAATATTCCTCATACTTATTTCGGGCATATCGGTATATACGGATTTGATAAAAAAAGTTTGGATGAATTTGTAACCATGAAAGGACATTTGGAACATATAGAAAAATTAGAACAGTTAAGGGTAATTGAAAACGGAAAAAAAATAAAAATGATAAAAGTAAAAACAAATAGTTTCGGTATAGATACGAAAGACGATTTGGAAAAAGCTATAAAATTCGCAAAAGAAAAGCAATGAAAAAAGTAGCTGTCAGTATAGGTGATTTAAACGGTATAGGAATTGAAATAGCTTTAAAAGCTCACGACAAAATAAAAAAATGGGTTAATCCGATATATTGTATAAATGAAAAGATGTTAAAAAAAGCCGCAAAACTTTTAAATATAAAAATTCCTGAAGATTTTAAAATTTATGAAGTTCCGGGAGATTTTGAAATAACTCCCGGAAAAATAGATAAAAAAAGCGGAAAATATTCATTCGACAGCTTTATTTCGGCTATAAATCTGGCAAAAGAAAAAAAAGCAGACGCAATTACTACTCTTCCTATCCACAAAGAAAGTTGGGCAAAAGCCGGGATTAATTACAAAGGACATACCGAAGTATTAAGAGATATATTTAAAAAAAACGCCATTATGATGCTCGGGTGTCCTAAAATGTACGTAGCATTATTTACAGAACACATTCCTTTAAAAAAAGTTGCTGAAAATATAAAAAAAGAAAAACTTTTTGAATTTTTAATTGATTTTTATAAATCCACCGGTTTTGAAAACATAGGAGTATTGGGTCTAAACCCTCATGCCGGCGATGGAGGAGTACTTGGAGACGAAGAAATAAAAGAAATACTTCCCGCCATATTGGAAGCGAATGAAACTCTTCAAAAAAATGTTTTTTACGGACCGCTTGTACCTGATATCGCTTTTGTAAAAAGAAAAGGAATATATATTGCCATGTATCATGATCAGGGATTAGCCCCTTTAAAAGCACTATATTTTGATGAAAGCATAAATGTTAGTCTGAATCTACCCATTTTAAGAACATCCGTAGATCATGGTACTGCTTTTGATATCGCATATAAAGGTATTGCCAATACAAAAAGTTATGAAAATGCCATAAAATTTATAAAAAACAGTAATTTTTGACATATATCAAGAAAAAAAAATTATCATTAGATATAATTAATCAAAAAAGGAGTGAAATTATGGAATTTCCAAAACTTATAAGATTTCAACATGAAAGTTTTATTAAATTCATCTACGCAAGCGTGATGGTAAAAGAACCTGATATAAGACATAAACTAGAAGATATCGCTATGTTTAAATACAGACATATGGTATGGGCTATGCAAGATGCCGTTTATAATGGTGTGAAATTTAATATGGATTTTGATGAAAAAGAAATAGCTAAAATCAAAGTTCAAAGAGAAGAAGATTTATTGGATGTATTAATTGATGATTTAGACAACAATATAGCGTTATACGAAGGTGTTGACGATCCTACAATTAACAGACTAAGAAGTGACGACAGTTATTTTATCGAAGAGTTAAGAAGACTTGATATTGAAGGTGAAATTACAGCATTTAACGAGAAAAAAGAACTTCCCGGAATTGAACTTGACGAAAACGCTAAAGCAGCATTGGTATTTTTCTTAATGGAAGAAACTTTTAAAGAATATGAATTAATCACTATTTACAGCTATTTAAAAGTACATACTGATATTACAGTAGCTTTATCAGCTTTTACGGATTTAGCATATGATTCTATTTATCATTTAAAAAGATTTGCCGAACTTGCCGCTAAAATGGGTGTATTAACATTACCAAGACCGATTCCGCATGAAAAATATGAAAATATCGGAATCATTGAATTCTTAAAAGAAAACATAGAAGAAGAAATGGATGCTGAAAAACAATGCTTAATTTTAGCTAAAAAAATCGGAAATAAAGAACTAAGTGACTTTTTATTATTTGTATCTCGTCAAGAAGTTTATCATGGAGAATTATTACAAAGAGCATTAAACGCAATCAATTCTAAAAAATAATTTTCCCTTTTTCTTTTTTTTATTTATTAATTTAAGTGTTTGTCACTAATGATAGCGAAAAAAGAAGGAAGAAGGCTTATGAATTTTTTGCCAAAACTTCCTCCGCTTCTTTATACCCAAGTTCAAAAGCTTTTTTATTAATTTCTACGGCTTTAGCAGGAACAGTTTCGATCATAGCTTGATATACAAGGTCTTTATCAAGATTATTCATTCTTGTAGCAATAGCAAGTGCTACAACTGATTGGGTAATAACGTTTCCTACTTGTTCTTTAGCAATAGTAATTACCTCAATAGGAAACATCTTCCATCTTGCTTTATCATCTTCTGTAGGATAAACTAAGTTTGGTTCATATACGATAATCCCGCCTTCTTTTACACCATCTTTAAATAGATGATAAGACTTATCGGCAACACTTAGCATAAAATCAATCTCACCATCTACAGCATATGGATAAAGAATCGGCTCATCATCCAGAATAATATCAACTTTTGTAGGTCCACCTCTCACCTGAGAAGTATATGTACCAACTTGTACGCCATATTTTCCGGCTTTCACATAAGCTCTAGCAAGAATTTCACCGGCAAGAAGAACACCTTGTCCCCCGACTCCTGTAAATCTTAATTGCTTTCTCATTATTTACCCCTTACTTTTTCTACCATTTTATAATATTCTTCACAATACTCAGGTTCTTCTACCTGGTGTAAAACACCTCTTGGAAATTTTCCTTGTTTTTTAAGTTCATATTTTTCTTCTTCACTCAATTTGTCCCATTTATTTTTAGGAATAAGATTTCCTTCAATCCAGTCCATATTCTTTTTAGCATTGGCAAGTTTATTTTTTCTACCGAAGTTTACGTGACAGTTTGAATGAACATCAAAGAAACTGAATCCTTTATGTTGGAAACCTTTTATAAATAATCTCTCTAATTTTTGAGCTTCTGCCACACTTTCTCTTCCGATAAATGTTGCTCCCGCCCCTTTTGCAAGTTCTGCCGGGTCAAAACTTGGGTCAATATTACCATATTGAGTCGTAACAGTCCATGCACCTTTTGGAGTTGTAGGTGAAACTTGGCTATTTGTAAGACCATAAATAAAGTTATTGATTAAAACAAAATTTAAATCAATATTTCTTCTACATCCATGAATTGTATGGTTACCACCGATTGCAAGTCCGTCACCATCCCCTGCTACTACGATTACGTGTTTATCAGGATTAGCAAGTTTTATACCGGTAGCATAAGCAACTGTTCTTCCGTGAGTGGTATGAACCGTATTTGCGTCGATGTAACTTGAAAATCTTCCTGAACATCCGATACCAGATACGATACAAATATCATTCTTATCCCATCCGAGTTTAGCAAAAGCTCTAATCATTGCTTTCATAATAATACCATCACCACATCCCCAACACCAAAGTGTTGGCATTTTATCAGTTCTTAAATAATAATCATAATTAAATGCCATAGTTACTCCTTATAATTTATTTGTTTATTTAGCTACCATTTCTTTTAATTTTGCTTTTATTTCAGCTGGACTTATAGGTCTTCCGTTTGCTTTAAATAATGTATCAAACGTTTCAGCCTTTCTTCCGCTTGCTCTTTGAATTTCTTTAAAGTATTGACCTTTATTCATTTCAGTTACCAATACTTTATCGAATTTACTGCATACTTCATCTATTTTTTCTTCCGGTGACGGCCAAAGTGTAATTGGTCTGAATAATCCTACTTTAATACCTTCTTCTCTTAGTTGCTTGATAGCTTCTTTAACAGCCAAGCTAACACTTCCGTAAGCTATCACAGCCATATCTGCATCATCAAGCATAAATTCTTCATAACTTTCAATTTCGTCTTTGTGAGCTAATATTTTATTAAATAATCTGTCAATTAATTCTTGACACAATTTAGCGTCTTCAGTCGGGAAACCTGTCGGTCCGTGATGAAGTCCCGTAATATGATATCTGTATCCTTTAAAAAATGGATTTAATACAGCCGGTTCATCAGGACCTACATTGTATGGTTCATATGTTAAAGGGTCACCTTCATAAACTTTTCTATTTACAATATTTTTTTCCACTTCATCTTTATCAGGCAGTACAGCTTTACCTACCATATGGCCAAGTGTTTCGTCTAGTAACACAAAAACAGGAGTCATAAATCTTTCTGCTAAATTAAACGCCCTAACAGTTTCTGTATAACACTCTTCAAGGCTTCCTGCACATAAAGTAATAGATTGGTAATCACCATGAGTTGGTGCTTGAGCTTGCAGAATATCACCTTGTTGCGGTCTTGTAGGAAGACCAGTACTTGGACCACCTCTCATTACGTTTGTAATTACAAGAGGAACTTCTGCCATAAACGCAAGACCGATTTGCTCAGATTTCAAACTAATACCAGGTCCTGAAGTATTCGTCATAGATTTAACACCACTCATACTTGCCCCAAGTGCAACTGAAATACCCGCTATTTCATCTTCCATTTGGATAAATGCTCCACCAACTTTAGGAAGTAATTTACTCATTTCATGAGCAATTTCACTTGATGGAGTAATAGGATATCCACCAAAAAACTTACACCCTGCATCAATTGCTGCTAAAGCTGCTAATTGATTCCCTGTAGATACTACTTCTCTTGGCATTATGCTTCTCCTTTTAGCTTTTTAACTTCATTTAGTTTTTTAAATTTATATTCATCTCTTTCCGCTACAAAAATACAAAAATCAGGACACTCAAGCTCACACTCTTTACATCCAATGCACCATTCAGGATGAGAAACTTTTACCATTTGACCTAAAATATTATGAGGATCCGGAACCATTTCAAGAACGCCTGTCGGACAAAATTCAACGCAAAGTTCACAGCTTTTACATTTAGCTTCATCAACCCAAACAGGTGTGTTTGCCGGAGCTTTTAATTTAAAATCTACATTCAAAGCCATTTAATCTCCTTTTTTTAATTTATTTTATCATAACAAAATTAAGACTTAAAAAATATTATTTACTTATAAAGAATATTATTTTGAGAAAAAATGTAACAATTTGTAACTTAAAATAAGTGTCAGTTACTTTTTATTAATAAAAAGAAAAACCCGAAAATTCGGGTTATTTTTTTCTTTCTTTAAGAGCTTTTGCTACCGTAACACCAATATCTGCCGGTGATTCCACAACATAAGCTCCGGCTTCTTTAAGCGCTGCCATTTTCTCAGCGGCGGTACCTTTACTTCCGCTTATAATCGCACCTGCGTGCCCCATTCTTTTACCTTTAGGAGCAGTTTGACCTGCTATAAACGCGATTACTGGTTTAGTGATTTTTTCTTTTATAAGTTTTGCCGCCTGAATTTCCAAATCACCACCGATTTCACCAATCATTACAATAGCTTCGGTTTCAGGGTCTTCTTCAAACATAGGAAGTAACTCTTTGTAACTTAGACCGATAATTGGGTCACCTCCGATACCAACTGCTGTTGTTATCCCAAGATCTTCTTTTACAACCTGATTACTTGCTTCATAAGTTAAAGTACCTGATTTTGAAATAAGTCCAACATTTCCTTTTTTGAAAATATGTCCCGGCATAATTCCGATTTTACACTCTTCTGCCGTAATAATCCCGGGACAGTTCGGTCCGATTGTTTTCATACCTTTTTTAGTAGCATAATGTTTAGCATACATCATATCCCTAACAGGTGCACCTTCTGTAATAATTACAGCAAGTTCAATTCCCGCATCTGCTGCTTCCATAACTGCATCCGAAACGAACGCAGGTGGAACGAAAATCATACTAACTGTAGCCCCTGTGGCTTTTACAGCTTCCTCTACCGTATTAAACACAGGTTTTCCAAGATGAGTCATTCCACCTTTATTAGGTGTTACACCACCAACTATTTGAGTTCCATATGCCATACACTGCTCTGAATGGAAAGTACCTTCTTTTCCTGTAAATCCTTGCACGATAACTTTTGTGTCTTTATTTACTAAAATACTCATTATAGCTCTCCTTTCGCAGCTTTTACGGCTTTTTGCGCTCCGTCTTTCAAGTCAGTTGCCGGAATAATATTTTTTATATTTGCATTTCTAAGTATTTCTGCAGCTTCTTCGGCATTGGTACCGTCAAGTCTTACAATTACAGGGACATTTACTTCTACTTTTTCAGTAGCTTGAAGAATACCGTTTGCGATACGGTCACATCTTACAATTCCACCGAAAATATTTACGAAAATTGATTTTACATTAGGGTCGCTAAGAATGATTTCAAAACCTTTAGCAACAGTATCAGGATTTGCTCCACCACCAACATCTAAGAAGTTTGCTGGCTCTCCGCCTTCATGTTTAATAATATCCATCGTAGCCATGGCAAGACCTGCACCATTAACCATACATCCGACGTTTCCGTCAAGTTTAATATAGCTTAATCCGTATTTTTTAGCTTCGATTTCAGTAGGTTCTTCTTCATCTAAATCTCTCATATCAGCTATGTCAGGATGTCTGTAAAGTGCGTTGTCATCAAATCCCATTTTAGCATCAAGTGCTAAAAATTTACCTTCACCAGTTTTGATTAAAGGATTAATTTCTATCATTTCAGCGTCATTATCCATATAAACGTTATATAAAGCTTGTGCGAATTTAATAAATTCTTTTTGCTCATCTTTTCCAAGTCCAAGTCCAAATGCCAATTTTCTTGCATGGAAAGGTTGGAATCCTATTGTAGGGTCAATTGCCACTTTTACGATTTTTTCAGGAGTTTTTTCGGCTACTTCTTCAATCTCCATACCACCCTCAGTAGAAGCCATCATTACAGGCATTTCAAGTGCTCTATCAAGTACCATTCCAAGATAATATTCCGCTTTAATATCAGCACCTTCTTCAACGTATACTTTTTTTACTACTTTTCCTTCAGGGCCTGTCTGATGGGTTACAAGCGTCATTCCAAGCATTTCTTCTGCTATTTTTTCCACTTCATCAAGAGTTCTGGCAAGTTTTACTCCACCTGCTTTTCCTCTACCGCCTGCGTGGATTTGAGCTTTTACAACCCATAAGTTTCCGCCGAGCTCTTCTGCCACTTTTCTCGCTTCAGGCCCGCTAAACGCCACTCCTCCTCTTGGAGTAGGAACGCCGTATTTTCTAAATATCTCTTTTGCTTGATATTCATGAATATTCATTTAATCTCTCCTTTCATTAAGTTTATTCTTGTTCCCACTGAGCTCTACCCTGCTCATACAAATCATTACCATAACAATCATTTACAACCACTACAGGAAAATCTTCAACTTCTAATTTTCTTATAGCTTCCGGTCCAAGTTCAGGATACGCAATAATTTCAGCGTTTTTAATTCTTTGACTAAGAAGCGCTCCCGCTCCACCAGTAGCACCAAAATAAACGGCTTTATATTTTTTACATGCTTCTCTTACGGCTTCGTTTCTTTTACCCTTACCTATCATTCCCTTTTGTCCGTGTTCGATTAAAATAGGCGCATAACTGTCCATTCTATATGAAGTGGTAGGGCCGGCACTTCCTATAGGCTCTCCAGGCTTTGGAGGAGTAGGTCCCACGTAATAAATCACCGCACCTTTAAGATCAAAAGGAAGCGGCTCGCCTTTTTCTATTAAATCTACAAGTCTTTTATGAGCAGCGTCTCTTGCTGTATAAATAGTCCCTGTAAGATATACGATATCTCCGGCTTTTAATTTTTCTACATCTTCATCAGTTAAAGGTGTTTTTAATCTGTATTCAGCCATTTTCTATTCCTTTAGATTGTAATATGTGAGTGTCTGCTGCTGTGACATTGAATATTTACCGCAACAGGTAATGATGCGATATGACACATCCTGCCCGGTTGGAATGTTTCGATATGTACAGCTAAAACGGTTTCGGTTCCACCCATACCCATGGCACCGATTCCGAGTTTATTAAGTTCTTTTTTAAGTTCTTCTTCAAATTCCGCCATTTCAGGGTCAGGATTTTTGCTTCCGATATCTCTAAATAAGGCATGTTTACTCATAACCGCCGCATAATCAAAGCTTCCACCGATTCCTACTCCCACCACTAAAGGAGGACAAGGATTCGGACCAGCATCACTTACAACCTTTTTAACAAATTCTTTTATTCCTTCTTTTCCTTGGGCTGGTGCTAAAACAGTAGCACGTGATACATTTTCGCTTCCTCCGCCTTTTGCCGCATATTCGATTTCGATTTTATCACCGGGAACAATATCAAAATAAATTACAGGAGGCAGGTTATATCCAACTTTATCTTTAAGATTTGCTCTTGTAAAACAATCGCAGGTAGATGCTCTAAGATATCCTTCCTTATAACCTTTTTCAGTACCTTCATATATTGCGTCTTTTAGACTACCGCCTTCAACTTTTACGTCTTCTCCTACTTTTACAAAATAAATAGCAAGACCGGTGTCTTGACAAAGAGGTTTCCAATCCGTTTCCGCAATTTTAGCATTATCAAGAAGTTGTTTTAGTACAGCTTTACTTACTTCACTTTTTTCATTTTTATACGCTTCTTCAAGCGCTTTTTTCATATCCGGTGAAAGATGTGTTGCTGAGTAGATAATCATATCTTTTATAGATTTTACGATATCGTCATATTTTACCACTCTCATTTCTATCCTTTAAAAAAATCTTTTTCTAATATATCTATCATTTGTTTGACCGCAGCCGTAGAACGTCTAAACTGTTCTTTTTCACACGGATCAAGTGTTACTTCTATTACTTTTTCAGCTCCGTTTCTTCCAAGCATCACAGGAACTCCGTTTACTACATTATCCACTTCATATTCACCTTTTAAAAGCACGGCACACGGGAATATTTGTTTTGAATCTTTCAAAATCGCTTCAACCATTATAGCGGTCGATTTCCCCGGAGCAAAATAAGCACTTCCTGTTTTCAGATAACTAACTATTTCGGCTCCTGCATGTCTTGTTCTTTCAACAACTTCATCAATTTCCTTTTGTGAAAGTAAATCACTAAGAGGCACTCCGGCTACGGTTGAATATCTTGGAAGTGGTACCATAAAATCACCATGACCGCCAATGACACTCGCTCTTATTTGCCCGGCTCCGTAACCAAGCTTTTCATAAATAAAATATGCCATTCGTGCGCTGTCTAAAATCCCAGCCATTCCGATTACTCTTTCTCTTGGAAAACCTGATACTTTTAGAGCGGTATAAGTCATCGCATCAAGTGGATTTGATACTATAACCAAAACTGAATCAGGAGCAACTTCTTTTACCTGATTTACGACATCTCTCATAATTTCAGCATTTTTTAAAAGCAAATCTTCTCTTGTCATACCCGGTTTTCTTGGAAATCCGGCAGTAATAACAACTACCTTACTATCTTTTACATCTTCATAACTCTCTGCTGCTCTTACAATGGAATGGCTTCTCACGGCACTTGCAGCATGAGACATATCAAGAGCTTTTCCTTTAGCTCTGTCAGTATCTCTGTCAACCAAAACTATTTCATGAGCAAGCCCTTGCATTGCAAGAGAGTAAGCGACAATACTTCCTACATTTCCCGCACCAACAATTGATACTTTATTCGACATCTTTATCCTTTAAAAGAAAATAATCCCAAAAAGGGATTATCTTAATGCGTCTATAATTTTATTAAATGTTGCACTCGGTCTCATACATTTTGCTACTTTTTCTTCATTCGGATGATAATATCCTTCGATATCACAAGGTTTCCCTTCTGCTGCTCTAATTTCTTCTAAGATTTTTTCTTCGTTTTCTATAAGTTCTTTCGCAACCGGCTTAAATTTAAGCTCAAGTTCGCTATCTCCGCAGTTTGCAAGCTCTTCAGCCCAGTATCTTGCCAGATAATAATGACTTCCTCTGTTATCAAGCTGACCTACTTTTCTTTTTGGAGTTTTATCGTTAGCAAGATACTTTCCAACCGCTTTATTAAGTGCATCTGCAATAATATCAACTTTATCATTTCCGCCTTGTTTTTTAGCTAGTTTAAGTGATTCAACTGTAGCTAAAAACTCTCCTAAACTATCCCATCTTAAATGACCTTCTTTTATGAATTGCTCTACGTGTTTTGGAGCAGAACCACCGGCACCTGTTTCATAAAGCCCTCCGCCTGCAAGCAATGGAACGATTGAGAGTGTTCTTGCACTTGTTCCAACTTCAATAATCGGGAAAAGGTCTGTTAAATAGTCTCTTAGTACGTTTCCTGTTACAGAAATTGTTCCAAGACCTTTTCTAAATCTTCTAAGCGTATATCTCATAGCTTTTTCTGGCGCCATAACATGATATTCTACATCACTTAGGTCATATTTTGCAAGTTCTCTTACTACATATTTAATAATGTTAGCATCATGAGCTCTGTTGCTATCAAGCCAGAATACAATCGGTAATCCGCTCTCTTTTGCTCTGTTTACAGCAAGTTTAATCCAATCGTTAATTGCTTCTTCTTTTGCAGTATATGCTCTCCAGATATCGCCTTTATCAGTTTCAAATTCCATTAATACTTCGTTATTTTCAGTATCAACTACTCTAATCACACCATCTTCCGGTGGGAAAAATGTTTTATCATGGCTTCCGTACTCTTCCGCTTTTTTAGCCATAAGACCCACGTTTTGAACAGTCCCAACTTTTGTAGGATCAAACTGTCCGTTTTTAACGATATCCGCTACGATTTCTTTATACATTCTTGCATATGTTCTGTCAGGAACGGTAATTACTAAGTCTTCAACTTCACCTTGAGGACCCCAACCTTTTAGACCGTTTTTAATTGTAGCAGGAATTGACGCATCAACAATTACATCGTTTGGTCTGTGAAGGTTTGTAATACCTTTGTCGCTATCTACCATATAAAGTCTTGGTCTTTTTGCGTAAATTTCTTCAATTGTCTTTTTAATTTCTTTTTGTTTATCTTCTGGAAGTTTTGAAAGTTTAGCCTCAAGATCACTAAGTCCATTATTCGGATTAAATCCAATCTCTTCAAGTTCTTTTCCAAATTTATCAAACAATTCTTTATAATAAACTCTAATAGCGTCCCCAAACATTACAGGGTCACTTACTTTCATCATTGTGGCTTTTAGGTGTAAACTAAATAAGATATCTTTTTCTTTTGCATCTTCAATTGTTTTTTCATAAAAATCTCTTAAAGTTTTTCTGTTAAGAAAAGTTCCTGAAAATACTTCACCTTTGTCAAGTTCTACTTCTTTGAATACTTTTTTAGTTCCGTTTTTACCTTCAAATTCAATTGCTACAGTCATTTTTTTAGGAGCTATAAAACTCTGTTCGTTTTGATAAAAGTCATTTTTTTCCATATGAGCTACATAAGATTTGCTTTCAGGACTTACGTCTTTCATACTGTGCGGATGCATTTTTGCGTATTCTTTTACAGGCTCGGCAAGTCTTCTGTCTGAGTTTCCTTGTCTAAGAACCGGGTTAACATTCGAACCTACACATTTCATATATTTAAGTCTGATTTTTTCTTCTTCTGCATTTTGAGGCTCTTCAGGAAAATCAGGCAGCGGATAACCTTGAGATTGAAGTTCTTTAACAGCCGCTTTTAGCTGTGGAACCGAAGCTGAAATATTAGGAAGTTTTATAATATTCGCTTCAGGTTTATTTACAAGCTCTCCAAGATAAGCTAGTTCATCAGGTTGTCTTAAATTTTCAGGAAGCATATCACTAAATTCGGCAATAATTCTTCCCGCAAGTGAAATATCTCTTAATTCCCAATTAATATCAGCATCTTTCGTAAAAGCTTCCATAATCGGAAGTAAACTAAATGTTGCAAGATAAGGCGCTTCATCAATTTTTGTCCATACAATTGTCGGCTGTGCCATATATTCTCCTTTTTTTGATTTTTTTAAATTTTACCCTTTTTTATACAAAAAGTAACAACTATTTTAATACATACGAGATATTTGTTACAGAAAGTAACTTATTTGGTGCATTTTCTTATATTTTTTAAATGTTTGTCGTATGAAACTGAAAACAGATGATTTTTCCCGCATTTCACAAAATAAAAATAATTGACTTTCGCCGGGAAAAAAGCCGCTTTTATAGCTTCTTTGCTTACTACACATACGGGATGAGGAGGAAGGCCTTTATATTTATACGTATTGTATCTGCTAGAATCATTTTTAAGTCTTTTTGAAGTTACTTTAGAATGTGAAAATTTTCCATAATTAAGTGAACCGTCCATTTGTAATTTCATACCTTTTTTTAAACGGTTATAAATAATAGCGGATATTATAGGCATTTCTTTTACGTTTGCCGCTTCTTTTTGAATGATAGAAGCAATAATGAGTTTTTGCTTATAAAGCCTGTAGTTCCATACCCCTAAAAATTTCTTAGAAATATTCTTATGCCAACGAAGCGAATTTTCATATAAATACTTACAAACCCTCTCTTTTTCCATTCCTATCGGAAGATAATATGTATCAGGCTTGATAAAGCCTTCTTCTATATTACATTTAAAATGGGGGGTTTTGAGTTTTTTTTCTATTTGTTTATAAATAAAATAATTGGTCTCTCCGGGGATTATTACTATTTTCGTAAGAGCCGCTTTAGAATTGGTAAGTTTATATAAAAAATCCAACTTAGTCATATAAGAAGATTTTAAATCAATCCAGCCCGCCTGAGGATATCCGAATATTCTTAAAAAGATTTTATCGAAAACAAAAATATCAAATCCCCTGCTTTGTAAAACTTTTATTGTATAATTTGTACTGCCTTTTGGTACATAAATAACCCGATAAGTTTCTATCGGTCTTGTTAAATAAAAAAGGACGAAAATAATGAGCAACAAAAAAATTTCAATAACGGCAATAATTTTTGTTATTTTATATTTTTCATTTGCCGTATTTATTTCATTATTCAAAGGACTAACCTTTCATGATCTTAAATTTAATAATATTCATATAAAGAAACTATTCGTCAAAATCCATAAAAAAATTATTCTCGAAGCAAATTCTATCACAATAATACCTCAACAAAAAATAAGTAAAGACATAATAAATATTCACAAAAAAGTCTATTATCTTTCAAAAATTGATAAAATTTTTGAAAAATTAAAATTCGAAAATATAAAATATCAAGAATTAAAAATACCCTTAATTTTATTTTCAGATAAAAAAATAATAATAAAATCCAATATATTAAATCTCAACGGAAAGATTTATACATTTAAAAATTACACTATTTTACAAAATTTAAACTTAAATTACAGAAATTACATTTTCGATAATATCAACGGTTCCATAAAATATCAGAATTCGATTATATTTAAATTACAAGGAATATACAATACCGGCAAAATAGACCTTCAGGGCGAGCTTACACCAAAAGACATATTAAATGTTTCATTGTCTTCAAAAAAAATAAATATAAATATCAATAATATTCCGATCAAATTAAATAATCTCAAACTCTCTTCACAAATAGATTTAAGGTATAAAAACTTTAATTCCAACGTTATTATTAATAACTTGATTGCTAATTATAAATATTCAAAAATAGCTTTAAAAGACATAAATTTTTCTTTAAACAAAAATAAAATAAAATTCACAATAGACCAAATAACTTTGAATAAATACGATAAAGTCAAAAATTTGGTTATCGATTATCTAAAAGGTGCATATTTTATTAAAAGCAATCTACTAATAATTCCTTTTAATAAAAAAGTCTCTTTTTATTATGAAGACAAATATATTAACTTATATAAAAATAATTTAACATATAAAAATATTGATAATTTTAACCTTCATACCGATAAAATAACATTAAAATATAAAGATTTTTTAATTAAATCGAATAACGGTAAATTTTTAAAATTCGAAGATTTTATTTATTTCGAAATATCTGACAATACCTTAAAAAACTCTCTCCTAAGAATATATAACGATATTATATACGGATACAACAAAAGAATAGAAATTCCGCTGATTAAAGGAACTTATAAAAACATAAAATTTAATTTTCTTTATACTTTAATAAACATTTCTCTAAAAAAAGCCGTAATAGCAAGTATAAATATAAACAATATAATATTTTCCCCTACTTTTATTAAGTATAAAAATGATTTACTCAATATTTCCACTTATACCAATAATTTAAAATTCGATAAAAGACTTAAAACACTTTTAAAAGAATTTAACATTACTCTTCCTATCATGCAACTGAGAGGAGAAAATTATCTTAAAGGAAATATAAATTACTTTATAAAAAATAAAAAAATTTCATGGGATTTAGATATTAATTCTACAAACGGCATTTATAAATACGAAAATTATACTTTCTCTTATGAGAATCTCATATCAAAAATAAAAGATTTTAATTCTACTACAAAAATAAAAAAATTCTATCTTCCAACAGATTTTGGAAAACTCATTGCTGATGCAAACGTATCAACGACTAAAACATATTTAAACGCTTTTACCAAAATTAAACATATGAATATTTATAATCTAGTAAAAATTCAGGACTATAAAGAAAAAATCATAATTGATTTTATCCAAAATATTATTTATTTTTTAAATTCACAAATTTACATCGATTTAAATAATAATAAAATATTTTTCCTTTCTTTAAAAAGAATCATTGATTTTACTGTCTTTAATGATTTAATCCAAGACGGAGGCATATATGTAAAAATTGATAAAAACATATTACTTAAAGGCAATTTGATTCTTAAAAAACCGCTAATTATGAACCAAAGAAACCCTTATCTGTTAGATGCTGTAATTCAGATTTTACCTAAAGATATCTTAATTTCAAATCAATATATTTATTCTCAAATACACAACTATGAAAAAATCAATGTAAATGTCCGTAATTTAGACATTAATACCAAAACACTCATATACATTTATGATAAAATGACGAAACTTTTCTCAAAACACAGTAACAGCGAATCTAATTTATCGGTAAAAATAGAATCAAAAAATACAAATTTCATTTATGACTCACATAAATTTTTATCCGAATATGCCAACGTTCAATATAAAAATAATTTACATATATATTCCAAATATAAAAACAGCTTTTTAGAAGGTTACACAAAAAAAGGATACTTTTTAATGGAAGGCAAACATTATGAAAAAGAAGAACTGGTAGCTCTTTTAGATTTTTTTAATAATTTCAAAAATATAAACTTAGATTTTATTTTTGTAAAATCACCTGATAATTTTTATACCGGAAAAATATATATTAATTCCGGTATAGTAAAAAAATTAACGGTATTAAATAATATTATTGCCTTTTTAAATACAATTCCGTCCCTTTTATCCCTAAATACACCAGGATTTTCAGCTAAAGGTTATAAAATAAAAAAAGGTTATGTGGATTATCTTTTTTATAAAAACATCTTATATTTTAAACAACTTAAAATAACAGGAATAAATTTGGATTTTATAGGAAAAGGATATATTGATTTTAACACTCAAAAAATATATTTGAAAATAACGGCTATAATGAAAATGAAATACAAAAAAATACCTATTGTCGGAAAAGGCTTAAGTTATATTCTATTTGGAAAAGATGGAAATATAGATGTAAAAATCCTTGTAAAAGGAAACCTTGAGAATCCTAAAGTCACTCAAGACATAGGAAAAAGCATTTTATTAACACCTTTTCAACTTTTCAAACGTGCTATTACCCTGCCGTTTAATTTATTCTAGAGAAGGATTACTCCTTCTCTTCTTTATGTTCAGGAACCAAAATCAACTGATAATTTTCTTTTCTAATTACTACACTTCTGTTTCTTGGAATCTGCCCTTGTTGTTTTTTTAGAGTTTCTATTTCTCTTTGAAGATTTTCAATTTCTTCTTTTAACTGAAGAATTATTTCAACTCCAGCTAAATTTACTCCAAGATCTCTTACTAAAGATAAAATGAGTTTTAATCTGTCTATATCTCTTTGGGAATAAAGTCTCATTTTACCTTCTGTTCTGCTGGGTTTAATTAAACCTTCTCTTTCATATTGTCTCAATGTCTGAGGATGTATATTTAGTATTTTACTCACCACACTTATTAAATATACCGGTTCGTCATATCCGTACATATCAACCTCCTTTTCTCCCTTTTCAGGAATATTATAAATTTTTTATTTTATGACGGAAGTTTTTCTTCCATCATTTTGGCAAGTTCAGGATCAAGATCTTCCACTTTTGGAATCACAGGTCTCATTTCCAAATATAAATCACCACCTTTTATCCCATATCCTCTAACTCTCAGTTTTTGACAACATTTAGAGTTTTTTGGAACTTTTACATTTATATGACCTTTAAACGTATCCACACCTATCTTTCCGCCAAACATCATAATTTTTAAAGGTACATCGATTTTTTTGTATAAATCATTATCTTTTCTTTCCCATTCGTTTGACGGAAGAACTTCGATTTCAAGGATCAAATCACCTTTATGTCCTTGGAAAGTTTTACCTTTTCCTCTTACTCTTAATTTTTGCCCTGTTTGAATTCCTTCAGGAATTTTTACTTTAATAGTTTCTCCATTATAATTAATAGGAAAAACTCCGCCGGTTACGGCAAGATCAAAAGGGACTTGAATTTTTGCATGAACATCTAAATCAGGTTTAAAGCCTCCGCCGAATCCAAACTCGTCAAATCCGCCGAAACCTCCGAATCCTCCACGAGAGCGGCCAAAACCTCCACCAAATATAGATGCTAGTATTTCCTCCAAGTCAACATCTTTGTGCTGTCTGTAAAAATCTTGGAAATTTTGGCCGTTAAACATAGTATCACCCATTTGATCGTACTGTTTTCTTTTTTCAGGATCACCCAAAATTTCATAAGCAGTATTAATCTCTTTAAATTTTTCTTCACATTCAGGTTTTTTACAAATATCAGGATGATATTTTCTTGCCAACTTTCTATAAGCTTTCTTGATTTCATCTTGAGTAGCATTTTCACTAACACCCAATACTTCGTATAAACTCTTTGCCATTTCCCCTCCTTAATATATACTACACCTATTATTTGATAGGAGAATTATACAACAAAATTGAGTAAAAGTCAATCAATTTTGTTAAACATGAAAAAGTTAAGTTGTTATTATATAACAAAATTATTACATTTAGCTTACAAAAACTAAATTGACAAATATAAGAAAGAAGGAAAAAATTAAAGAAATTTTTGAAGAGTTTTTGTAAGAGTGTCTTTTATTTTTTCTAAATCTTGTTCATTGGTCGATTCAAAACGGGTAACCAATACAGGAGTCGTGTTACTTGCCCTAACAAGACCCCAGCCGTTCTCAAAAATCACCCTAACACCATCTACATCAACAATCTTTTTTATACCTAATTTGTCTTTATTATCATTCAAATATTTTTTAAGTTTTTCTATAATTTCAAACTTTTTATCTTCAGTAGTTTTTATTTTTATTTCGTCAGTATTATAAACTCGAGGCAGTTTTTCAAATTCTTCTTTAAAATTAAATCCCTCTTTTATAAGTTCCATTATCCTAAAAGCTACATATATAGCATCATCAATTCCAAAGTATCTGTCATTAAAGAAAATATGACCGCTGACTTCCGCAGCCAAATCACAGTTTTTTTCTTTTAAAAGAGTTTTCAAATTACTGTGTCCCGTTTTGTACATGATGGCTTTTCCGAATTTATTTATTTCATCATACATAACCTGAGTTGCTTTTACTTCACTTATAACACATGGGTTTTTCATGTTTTTAGCAAAAAAGAAAGCCAATATATCACCTTTATAGTTATAATATTTATCCAAAAAAGCAATCCTATCGGCATCCCCGTCAAAAGCAAACGCATAGTCTCTTCCCTGTTTTAAAGCATCTTTTACCCAAGTTAGATTCTCTTCTTCAGTAGGGTCAGGATGATGATTTGGAAAAGTCCCATCGGGTTCTTCCAAAAGTATTTCGTAATTCTTTATCCCTATTCTTTCTAAAATGTCTCTTAAAACCACTCCAGCTACCCCGTTTCCACAGTCAAATACGGCATTTAAATCAAGTCCCTTTAAATGAGAAAACTGATTTACAATATAATCTATATAATCTTCTTTTAAATCGTATTTGATAACCTCAGTGTTATTTTCTATTGACATATCACTGTTTATTACTTCATCTCCTAAAGCATATATATCTTTTCCATAAAATGGTAGTTTATTTATCGTAATTTTAAATCCGTTATATTCAGGAGGATTATGAGAGCCGGTAATTTGAATACTGCCCCCAATTTCAACCTTTCCAACACCATCAATACACAAAGGTCTGAAATTGGCAAAATAATTAGCTCCGGTAGGTAACATCCCACCGCTTATTACTTTTTTGCCAGCTTTATTAAGTCCGCTTACAAGCCAATTATGAAGAATTGGTGAATGTTTTCTTGCATCATAACTAACAAAAACATAATCTCCCTCAATTTTCTTACCGAGATAATATCCTATCTTTTTTACTATATTCTCATTTAGGTCTTTTTCAAAAATACCCCTGATATCATATTCTCTGAAAATATGTTTCATCCTCTCTCCTTTTTATAATGTAACCACCACATAAGAGCAAACTTAGCGCCCGGTGTTATTACTTTACTTTCATCAAAAATAAATTTTTCAACATCATCTTTTTTAACTTCTACTATTTCTATATCCTCATCATCAATTCCGCCGCCTTCATTTACTTTATCTTTTTGTGTAACTTCAACGTAATATATCGTCTGATTAGCGGCATTTGTTCCTACACTTGCCCAGGTTGAGGTTATTTTTTCTATTCTTTCACTCTCAACATCATACCCGCACTCTTCCAATACCTCTTCTCTGGCTATTTCTATAGAACATTTATCTTTATCACAAAGCCCGGCACACAGCTCATAAGTATAACCGTCTCTGTTTTTCAGAAAAACAGGCAGTCTAAACTGTTTAACTAAAATAATTGATTTTAAATCCCTGTCATAAATCAAAACGGCAACACTATCCATAGAATTACAAACTTCCCAGCGCCTCTTTTTACCTTTATAATTAA
>Ga0256838_1000283_pt1 | contig 34219 bp, 33 predicted proteins | sample 4571419metaG_FD_185978 | JGI IMG/M metagenome (GOLD analysis project Ga0256838, IMG submission 185978) | Hydrothermal vent microbial communities from Guaymas Basin, Mexico - 4571-419 | ecosystem: Environmental > Aquatic > Marine > Hydrothermal vents | place: Mexico: Guaymas Basin | collected... | reverse complement strand
ATAGAAGAAATAAACCGAGAAAAAGATGCCAATTTTGATGGTGAAAAATCTATGGGTTTTTTAAGTAAATAGGGGTGAAAGAGTAGTAAATGTTCAAAAATGCACTTCAAGCACTAAAAATAAATAGACTAAAAACTTTTTTGGTTTATCTGAGTTTAACTTTTTCTATAGTCTCTATTTTTCTTATTCACTCTATTGCGAATGGGATTATAGATATGTACTCTAGTATGCTTCAAACAGATGGTGACATCATCATCACCCAAGCAAAAATTTCAGATACTTTTTTTTCCAATGTTGATATAGGTTTAATAGCGAAGATTAAAAAGATAGAGGGTGTAGAAGATGCTTCTGCATTTGTTATAGGTGCTTCACCTGTAGAGTCTCTTCCCATCGTTGCTATCTATGGTGTGACAAAAAATCGTTTTAAAAATTATGAGTTAGTGAGTGGTTCTTATCCTCTTAAAAATGAGGCTATAGTCGGTGAGTCGATCTTATATAACTTAGAAGATAAAAAAAACATTACTGTTGCTAACAAAGCATTTAAAATATCTGGAGTCTTTAAGAGTGAGATAGGTTTTGAGAATGGTGGTGTAGTTATTAACACTGATGAAGCAGGAGAGATCTTTAACAAAAGTGCTTCCATAGTTATGGTAAACGCAGTAGTTGGTAAAGAGATAGAGCCACTACTAGCAAAAATTGCTAAGTTAGATAAAAACATAGCCGTAAAGTCTACAGATAATTTTATAACAAACTATAATCAGTTTAAGATTATAAAGACCTCTTCAACTGTTATCTCCTTTATAGCTTTTATTATGGGACTAATTGGGATTGTAAGTATTATGAGCATAACTATTCATCAGCGTCGTAGTGAGTTTGGAATTAAAAGAGCGATAGGTGTAAAAATGAGTAATATCATTGGAGGTATTGTGAGTGAGGCAATTGTTTTGGGAGTTTTGAGCTTTTTTTCTGCATATTTACTTGCAACACTGCTCCTCTTCTTTATTAAAAACTCTGCACATCTACAAGGGTATGTAAATGGTGAAATATCTCTAACACTTGCATTTGGGGTTTTTATAGCCTCACTTGTGATGGTGGTTATCGGCTCTATCTTACCAGCTATAAATGCAGCGAAAACGGATCCTATAGTGCTTATTCAAGGAAATAGATCATGATAAACGCTCAAAATATTGTGCATTATTATCAAAAAGATGTGGCACTTAATGGTGTGAGTTTAGAGATACAAGAGGGAGAGTTTGTTGCTATTATAGGTGAGAGTGGTAGTGGTAAGTCAACACTGCTTTCTATTCTCTCAACACTTTTGACCCCGACAGAGGGAGAACTCTCCTTTGAGGGTATAGCCTATAAAAACATAGTAGATATTGATAGCTTTAGAAAGAAAAACATCGGTTTTATTTTTCAGTTCCACTACCTTATAGAGTACTTGTCTCTTAGAGAAAATATTCGTATAGCAAAGCCTAAGGCGAGTGATACCGAGATAGAAAAGCTTTTATCACTCTTGGGGATAGGAAAGTATGCAGATAAATTACCAAATGAGATCTCAGGAGGCGAGCGCCAACGTGGGGCTATAGCTCGTGCTCTTATTAACTCTCCAAAAGTGCTCTTTGCAGATGAGCCGACAGGAAATTTAGACTCAAAAAATGCAGATCTTGTTTTTGAACTTTTTAAAAAACTCTCAGAGAATGGTACGACCATTATAGTGACAACACATAACAAGGCTTTAGCGAAAAAAGCCGATAGAATTATTGAGGTAAAAGATGGAACAGTTTAACTTTTTTGTAAATAGACACTTTAAAATCTCTTTAGGTTTTTTAGCATTAGGTTTCTTTTTTGGTTTGATTTACTCTCTGAACTTACTTGGTTTGAGTGTTGACTCTGCACTTCTTGAACCCTCTCGAATGCGATCTATTCATATATCCTTAATGCTTTATGGATTTATAACCTTAATGCTCTCTATGTTACCATTTTTACTTATAAACAAAGAAGTAGGGAGTTGTGAAGAGGGGCTTCGTTATCTAAACCTCTATTTTATTTTTTGGTATATTTTTCTTTTTTATATGGTGATGACTCTGCTTTTTGGAGTACAACGAGGACTTGCCTTTTATGACTTTCACTATGCACTCAATTTTATTTTAGCAGGGGCGGGAATTTTTTATGCTGCGGCACTTCATAAGTTTATACAACTTTATGAGAAAACACCAACTTGGGTAAATGTCTCTTTTAAAATTGTCCTCATCGCTCCCATAGCACTTCTGATTTTAATGAACCCTTACATAGGGCAGGTCGAGAGTACAGTCACAGGACCGCATGGGGATAACACACTCGGAATGAGTTTAGCTATTATTCCTCTTTACTACTTAATCATAAAACTTGTGAGTGAAAAAGAGTTTATAGCTCGATGGAACATCCTCTGGATAGTGCCTTTAGGATTTTACTTTGCAAGTGTTTTATATAGAACTTTTTATGAGCCTTTAACTTACAATCAAGAGTGGTTTTTACAGTATCTCTCCCTTGCGTATCTCCCACTTCTATATAGATGGTTTGTAGATGCGCAGATAAAAGGATTTGCTAGGGTAGCACTGCTTATCTCCATAGTAGCATTTCTTTTTGTTGATGTGGAGGGAAACATTCTTTTTATTCCAGAGATTCGTTGGCCATTTCATAGAAATGATCTTATTATTGCTCATGCACACTTAGCCATGGGAATTGGTATCTTTTTTATGGTTGTAGCAATGTTTAGCAACTACATAAAAGAGCTAGAGAGTAAAAAGTTTTATCTTCAGTATATAGCTGGAATTTTGGGAATTTTTTTAGTCTTGAGTCTAAGTGGCTTTTACCAAGCAGGGTATGAGACTCTTGATACTTATACTTTGTGGATAGCAAGAAGTGTGTTTGGTTTTATAGTGCTGCACTCGCTTGTTGGTTTTATAAGGTTTGGACTCTCTTTTTCACACTTAAAACTTTATAACTTAATGGGAGTTATAAATGATGGCTTTGGAGGGCTTTTTTTGCTCCTTTTTGCAAGTTTTGCTTATCCACTTCTTGGGTTCACTTTTAGTGGAATTTATGAGTATATAGTCTTTATGTTTGTGAGCATGACAGGTGTTATGCACTTTTTAGCTTATAAGCTTGATGCACATAGAGAGATCTTAACACAGCTTAGTGTTTTTATACGCATCTGTGTAAGTTCTCTCTTCTTTGCACTGTATTTCTCTGCTGCATTAGGGATAGAAGCTGCTTTTATTGGTGCATTTGATCTACTTTTTGCCTCATACTACTTACTTTTTTTATATAGACCTCATTTTAAGTAGTGTAAAGTGCCTATAGTTTTCCTTCTCTCTTTTGAGCTTCTTTTTTATCTTCTTATCGTTCAAACGGGGATAGTTGAGTTTTATAACTCAGATATTTTTACTTTAGCTCTTATACCTATAGGTGGTGTTTTAGGTTCTCTCTCTACTCTATTTATGCATGGAGAGAGTGAAAAAAAACTCTCTTTTTTTCTTTTAGTGCAACTTTTTATCAGTTTTTTTTATCCAAATTTATCACAGTTTATGCTTTTCATTTTAGGTTTTAGTAGTGGGGTTATTTCAGTTTTTATGATACATGAACTGAAAAAAGCGAGTAGTATAGAGCTTGGTGTAGCACTTAGTCTCTCATATGTTATAGGGACATTTTTATTTAACACAGAGGTTGCAGAGAGAAGAGTGTATGCACTCCTTTTTACATTTATTGTGCTTATAGCATCGCGTTTATTGCCGAGTGAAAAAAAAGAGTTTGAAGTTTTTAGAACATATCCTTTGTGGATGATGTCTCTTTGGGTCTTACTCGATAGCACTCTTTTTGAGTTGCTTTCACGAGATAGCTCTTTTTCTATATGGAGGGATGGCTATAGTTTTGAGATAGCTTTTTTTCATGTTCTTGGTGTTGTTTTAGCATTTATACTGAAGTTTTCGTTAAAGCAAAAAGAGCTCTTTATACTCATGATTTTTTTTCTGAGTTATCTTCTTTATAGTTTAAATGAAGCTTATCTACTGGCAGCAGTTTATCCTATAGCTATTTCTTATTATAATATTGCTATACTACAAACAGTTTTAAAAAAGCCTCTTAAAATCATAGGAATAGATATGATTTTTATAGCATGGATAGCTTCAGGTATGGGGCTTTTTTTAGCACTAAATATAGGTCTTATTTTATAAAACAGTAGAAGGAAAAACATAATGTTAAAACTATTTTTACTACTTATCTTCGTTGTATCTGTAAATGCAAACAGCTTCTCATTATTTCAAGGTGAAGTCAGAGCACATACAGAAGTCTTTGGTGACAGCACCATAAACCCAAAATCTACTAAGATAAATTCTCTCTTGTTAATGCCAAAGGGAGTAGAGTCTCTTAAGGGGAGTATCTCTTTTGATGCACTCTCCTTAGTGAGTGATAATCTCGATAGAGATGAGCATATGTACGAAGCACTCAATGTAAAAAACCATACTTTTATATCGTTTCAAATTAAAAGTGTGCAAAAGCAGGGAACAGAGTACCTTTTAAAAGGAAAACTCACTCTCAATGGTACACAGAAAGATATAGAGTCTTTAGTAAGTGTGGTGCAAAAAGAGGGTACTTTAGAACTTGCGGGTACGTTTAGTATTATGATGAGTGATTTTAATATAGAACCCCCTACACTACTTTTTTTAACCGTTCGAGATCAGGTAGATATAGAGTACACATTAAACTATAAGGAAGAGAAAGAGTAATGAAAAAAATAATTTTAGCACTACTGCTAGTAACATCACTGTTTTCAAATGAGATAAAAAAAGATGAGAAGTTACGAGTGTTCGCTCTGCCTGATCAGTTTGGAGTGTATCATACTGTTGATAGACATACAAAAATGTATATAGTAAGTTTTGAGAAAGATACAGGGAAGGATGTAAACACATTTTTAGCATCTAAGCCAAAAGATTATTTGCAAAAACATGATGCAGTTTTCATAGCAAACATCTCTAAAATGCCAGCCATCATTACAAAGTACTTTGCTATGCCAAAACTTAAAAAGTACAAACATAGAATTTTACTTATAAACAATGAAAAAGATGATAGATTTAGAGCAAAAGAGGAAAAAATAACTCTCTATGAGTTAGAAAACTCTGTAGTAAAAAAGATCTACTTTATAGATAATGCGAAAGAGATAGAAGCTCTTTTGTAAACTAAAATTGACACTCTTAATAGAGGTAAAGCTAAAGCCGCACATCTTTATGTTAAAATAATACAAATTAATTTAATGGAGATAAAATGAAATTTGCTGACCCAAAAAATGACTTAGCCTTTAAAAAGATATTTGGGGATGAGAATCATAAAAATATACTTATCTCTTTTTTAAATGCTGTATTAGATTTTAGAGATGAAAAAAGCATAGTTTCTGTCTCTTTAGCAAACCCATACCAAGTACCTCGTATTCCAGAACTTAAAGAGACCATCTTAGATATAAAAGCTACAAACAGAAGTGGTGAAAACTTTATAGTAGAGATGCAAAAAAAAGATCTCGGTGATTTCACAAAAAGAAGTCTCTACTATACTTCTAAAGCTTATGTAGAACAGCTCCCCTCTGGCAAAGACTACACTGTACTTAAAAAAGTATACTTCATTGGAATCCTTAATTTTAACATCTTTGAAAATGAAAAATATATCTCAAGACATCTCATCATAAACCAAGAAACTAATAAACAAGATTTGAGTGACTTTGAATTTACATTTATAGAACTTCCTAAGTTTACTACAAAACTAGAAAAGCTTACATCTATTTTAGATAAATGGATTTACTTCATAAAAAATGCAAGTGACTTGAAAATGGTTCCTGAACAGTACGAAAAAATAGAAGAGTTCAAAGAAGCATTTACTATTGCTACACAAACATCATGGGGTAAAAAAGAGCTAGAAGTCTATGACTACATCATGCTCAAAGAGTTTGATGAACTCAATGCACTCAAAACTGCTGAGAGAAAAGGTATGAAAAAAGGGCTAGAGAAAGGGCTAGAGAAAGGGCTAGAGAAAGGTAGGGAAGAAGGGATAGAAAAAGGGATGGAGAAAGGGATGGAGAAAAGGAATATTGAAATAGCCATTACTGCTATTGCAAATAATCTTGATGATGCAACTATATCTCTTTTAACAGGATTGAGCATAAAAGAGATAGCTGAACTAAGATTCTCTTAAGGAGTAGTTGATTAAATTAATTTTAAGTATAGAATATTTATGCTACAATAGTCACAATTTTAAATACAAAGGGTTTAGATGAAAGTTGTTGTAGTATTGTTAATACTTATTAGTTTTTTATTTGGATCTGTTGATATAAATACTGCTTCTATGAAAGAACTTACTATTTTAAAAGGTGTTGTACAGACTAAGGCAAAGGCTATTTCTTTCTTTAGAACTACACACTGTTTTAAAAATATAGATGAGTTGGTTTTAGTGAAAGGTATAGGGAAAAAAACTATTGAAAACAATAGGAAAATTTTAACTGCTTCTTCTTGTCAAAGATAGTAAAAAGGCTAAATGATTGATATATAAACTGCTGGGTGTGATTTTCATTTCGTATTTTTTTGTAAAACTTATCTTAAAGTATGCACATAAACTAGATCTTTATGATGTACCAAATGAGAGAAGCCATCACTGTAGTGTTACTCCAAGTGGGGCGGGTATAGGTTTTGTTTCGGCCCTCTTTGTCTCTTTTTTTCTCTTTGAATTCTCTTTTGTTCAAGAGTATTGGTATATATTTTTAGGAATACTAATGGTTTTTGGGATTGGTGTGTATGATGACAGAAATGAAGTCTCTGCTAGGCTGAAGTTTATTGTTATTTTTATAGCGGTATTTTTGATCTGGCTGAATGGTTTTAGTATCTATACACTTGGGTCATGGTATGGGTATGAGATTACTTTACCCTCATTTGTAGCACTACTCTTTAGTATGTTCGGGCTTGCTGGTTTTACAAATGCTCTGAACCTTATAGATGGTATAGATGGGCTTTCTTCCTCTGTATCCATTGTTATATTAACTTTTTTTGCTCTTTTAGGGTTTGAGTATCATAGCGATATCTTAGTCCTTCTTTCTACTTTTACTATAGCAACACTTATTGGCTTTCTCTTTTTTAACTGGCATCCTGCAAAGATATTTATGGGAGATAGTGGTAGTTTAACTTTAGGGTTTATTATCAGTGTGTTAGCAGTTTTAAGTCTTGAGTATATTCATCCTATTACTGTTATTTACTTAACTGCATTGCCGATTTTAGATACACTGATAGTTATGATACGACGTATACGAAGAAAACGATCTCCTTTTTCGCCAGACAAGACACATATTCATCATATAATGGTGAAATTTTTTGATATGAATGTACGAAAAACAGTTCTTTTTTTAGTAATATTACAAATTATTTTTAGTTCCATAGGCTATATGATACTTGACTCGATTAATAGAAACCCAGAGGGAAATACACCACTTTTTGCACTTATTGGTTTCTCTTTTCTCTTTGTGCTTTTTTATATGATTTTTACAGGGATTAAAAAACGCCAAAACACTTTAGATCAGATTAAATGAAGTTTTTTTATAATTAGTAATGCTAAAAATATCTTTTATCTTTATTTTTACATCACTACTACTTGCTCAAAAACCAAATCTACTCCTTTTAAAAATATATAAAGATCAAAACATCACAGGCTGGGTGATGAGTGAGAAGCTTGATGGGGTTCGTGCTTACTGGGATGGCACACAACTTCTAAGTCGAGGAGGTAAAATTATTTATGCTCCGGAGTGGTTTTTAGAAGGATATCCTCCCTTTGAAATAGATGGAGAGCTCTGGAGTAAACGAGGGGATTTTGATCATATCTCTTCCATTGTGAGAGATAGAGTTCCCTCTAAGGAGTGGAGACTCATAACACATAATATTTTTGAAGTTCCCAATGCTGATGGAAACTTATCTACTAGACTCAAGCAGGTAGGAGCTTTTGAAAATGCTTCTATAAAAATTGTAAAACAGATAAAAGTAGATAATAAAGATGCACTACAAAAGTTTTTAAAATATGTAGAGTCTTTAGGAGGGGAGGGTGTTGTAGTACGCGACCCTAAAGTAGCCTATATAAATAAGCGAACATCCTCAGCACTTAAGGTAAAAACTTTTCATGATGCAGAGTGTAGGGTTACTGGATATACAGAGGGCAAGGGAAAGTATAGTGGTAAAATGGGTGCACTTCAATGTGAACTACCAAATGGTGTTATCTTTAAAATCGGTTCTGGTTTTAGTGATGCTGAGCGTGCTAAACCTCCTAAAATTGGCTCACAAGTAACTTTTAAATATAAAGAGTTTACTAAAAATGCTAAACCAAGATTTCCCATCTATTTACGGGCTTATAATTAAAAATATTTTAGATGTTGCATTTAGTGACATCTTTCTTCACTTTTTTTTTCATAAAACTTCTATTTAATACTCTTTTTGATATAGTGAAGCAACTGTTTTTTCCAAGTCACTATGGCAATAGTAATGTCTAATTATTACTGTTCTAAAGTGTGGAAAACAAATATTTTCTTAAATGAAGAAATAAAAGGTAGGTTATATGGAGCATATTAGTACTGCAAATCCGTACTTTGGTGTATTCGTTCTATTCGTAGTGACTTTTGGTGCATTTATCGCAACAACGGTAATTGCTCGTTTAGCGAGTCGTGCATTAGCACGTAAAGATAGTGAGAAGATTAAACTCTCAGTCTATGAGTGTGGACCTGAAATCACAAAACAGCCAAATAGAGTTTCGCCACAGTTTTACCTGTTCGCGTTACTTTTTTTACTATTTGATGTAGAAATCGTGTTTATGTTCCCATGGGCAGTTGATTTTAAACTACTTGGTTGGTTTGGATTCGCTGAAATGTTAATGTTTATACTACTTCTTGCTATCGGTTTTGTATATGCATGGAAAAAAGGAGCGCTAGAATGGCACAACATAAAGTAAATTATACACAAGATGGTGGACTTCCAGTTGCACTAACTTCAATTGACAAGATAGTAAACTGGGGACGTTCAAACTCACTTTGGGCATTGACTTATGGTCTTGCTTGTTGTGGTATTGAAATGATGGCATCTGGTGCTTCTCGTTATGACTTCGACCGTTATGGAACGATTTTTCGTGGTTCTCCACGTCAATCAGACTTGATGATAGTTGCAGGAACATTAACAAAGAAACATGCAGAGTTTATTAAACGTTTATATGATCAAATGACTGAGCCTCGATGGGTTATCTCTATGGGTTCATGTGCTAACACTGGTGGTATGTTTAACACGTATGCTACTGTTCAAGGTGTTGATAGAATTATTCCTGTTGATTTGTATCTTCCTGGTTGTGCACCTCGCCCTGAAACACTTCAGTATGGTGTAATGTTGCTACAGAAAAAAATCCGTGCAAATAAAGCTGGAAATGCTCAAAAGCCAAAGAGGTTAATGTAATATGAGAAAGTATACTCCTAAAGACAATGTACAAGCAAAAGCTTACTATACTGACAGATACTATGTAGCACCTCAAGTTCCTAAGCAAGAAGTAGAGAGTGATGCAGTGTTTGCAGCAGATTTAGCAGCTATAAAAGCAAAGTTTGAAGTAAAAGAGGCTTTTATTCAAGTTGGGCAGATGGTAGTTTACATTAATGCTACAGATATTTACGGTGTTTTAGAGTTAATGAAAGACAAACTTTCTTATACACAACTCTCTGAAATGTCAGCTATTGATTGGTTAGCGAAAGATAACAGTTTTGAAATCTTTTATCAAATGCTTTCTATGAGTAAACGAAAACGTATTCGTATTAAGTTTTTCATTAAAAACGGTGAAGCGGTAGACTCTGTAGAAAAACTTTTTCGTTCAGCCGACTGGTCTGAGAGAGAGATGTTTGATATGTTCGGAATAGAAGCAAATAATCATCCATTTATGAAACGTATTCTTATGCCTTACGATTGGCAAGGGTATCCACTTCTTAAAACTTATCCATTGGAGGGTGATGAGTTTGCTGCATGGTATGAAGTAGATAAAATCTATGGTAAAGAGGCTCGTGAAGCTATTGGACCAGAGATTCGTGATACTGCTCGTGTTGATCGTTATGACTCTGAACGTTTTGCTCGTCTTGGATTTGAAGTACCTAAAGGGACTGAAATTACAGGTAATGAAGAGAGAAATGTAGAAGATTATCAAGAAGAGGGTGGCGTTTTCCTCATCAAAAAATATAGTAAAGAGACATCAACAATCGTTGATGATCCTCAAAGATAGGGTGGTAAAAATATGGCACAGGTAAAAAATAGATTAACACCGTTTTTTGAAAACATTACTTTTGATCGTGAAGATAACGAATTAATCCTGAACTTTGGTCCTCAACACCCATCGGCTCACGGACAGCTGCGTTTAATGCTTCACTTACAACAAGAGCAAATAGTAAAAGCACATCCAGATATTGGGTACCTTCACCGTGGTATGGAGAAGATGGCTGAAAATATGATATACAATGAGTTTATGCCAACGACTGACCGTATGGACTATATTGCTTCATCTTCAAACAACTATGGTTTTGCACTTGCAGTTGAAAAGCTGATAGATGTTGAAGTTCCTCGTCGTGCGAAAGTTATTCGTATGATGCTTTTAGAGATTAACCGTCTTATGTCTCACCTTTTCTGGCTTGCAACGACTGCACTAGATATTGGTGCGATGACAGTATTTCTTTTTGCTTTCCGTGAGAGAGAGTACTTAATGGACATTATCGAGGGTTACTGTGGTGCTCGTCTTACACATGCTGCTATTCGTATAGGTGGTGTTCCTCTAGATATTCAAGATACATTTTTGCATCAACTACGTGTTTTCTTAAATAAACTTCCTGATAATATCAAAGATTATGAAGATCTTTTAGATACTAACCGTATCTGGCTTATGAGAATGGAAGAGGTTGGTGTAATACCAACTGAAATGGCACTCTCTTGGGGTTGTACAGGTCCAATGCTTAGAGCATCTGGTGTAGCTTGGGATATTCGTAAAGAAGAGCCATATGAGTTATATGATGAAGTAGAGTTTAATGTACCTTTCTCAGATAAGGGTGATAACTTTGCTCGTTACCGTATTTATATGGAAGAGATGAGAGAGTCTGCAAAGATTCTTTACCAAACAATTGAAATGTATGAGAAGTGTGTAAAAAATGGTGAGACTGAGTTAATGGCTCATGCTCCAAAATATATCTCTGCTCCTAAGCTAGATATTATGACACAAAACTACTCTTTAATGCAGCATTTTGTACTTGTAACACAGGGGATGAGACCACCAGTTGGGGAACTATATGTAGCAACAGAGTCACCAAAAGGTGAGCTTGGCTTCTTTATAAACTCTCAGGGTGGACCATATCCATATAGACTAAAACTACGTGCACCATCTTTCTGGCACACGGGTATTTTAACTGACCTTTTACCTGGTCACTATATTCCGGATGTTGTTTCTATTATTGGGACGACAAACATAGTATTTGGGGAGGTTGACCGCTAATGAAAAGATATGATTTAAGAAAACTTAAAAATGAGTTTGAACCTCGTATGAAAGAGATTCTTGGTGAGTCTCATAAAGCAAATGAAACGCTAATATTTCTTTTTGAAATTGGAGATTTTACTCCTATTCAAAGATCTGCTGACTTAGTAAAAGAGTCTGGTTATGAGTTATATAACTCATTAAAATTCAACGAAGTCGACTGGACTATCGTCGTTAAAAAAGATTAGGATTTTATTTTGAGTAAAGTCTATTTTTCTACTTGGAAAGGTGAATCTATAAACAATATAGGTAAACCTGAAGAAGAGTGGGAAGAATCAGCATACAATCTACCAGCACAATACGATGATCATCGTGAATCTAAAGCCTTTATTGGTTGGGATGGTGTAGCACTTTTTAGTGAAGATGTAGATGTAATCCGTTTAGCGATGGAGTATGCAGCACAGTATCAAGAGTATTCAGAAGCATGTGGAAGATGTGCTCCTGGGCGTTGGGGAGGTCGTATTTTATATGATCAACTTGATAAAATTGCTCGTGGTGAGGGTGCTATAGCTGATTTGGATCACTTAAAAGAGATCGGAAAAAGTATGCAGGTCACATCAAAATGTGAGATTGGTAAGACTGTTCCAAATCCTATTATTGACCTTATGACTCATTTTGAAGATACATTTTTAGAGTGTATAAATGAGCAAAAAGAGTCTAAACACTATAAAGAGAGCATTGGCTATATTGCCAAGATCACTTCACCTTGTTCAGATGCTTGTCCTGCGGATGTAGATATTCCAGGATACATTGAAGGTGTAAGAGATATGCGTTTTGATGACTCTTTAATGGCAACTCGTGAGACTATGCCTCTTGCACATGTTTGTGGTCGTGTATGTCCACACCCATGTGAGGATGCTTGTCGTCGTACAAATCTTGATGAGCCTATTAGCATTATGGCACTGAAACGTCTTGGTGCTGACTGGGAAACTGACCATGGGTATGATTTTTTTCAACCTATGGAGCCTAAAGCTAAAACTGGTAAAAAAGTAGCTGTTGTTGGTGCTGGTCCTGCTGGTCTTACTGCTGCTTACTATTTAGCAGCTGAGGGTGTTGAAGTTGATGTTTATGAGGCACTACCAGTTCTTGGTGGTGAGGTTACTGTAGGTGTTCCTGAGTACCGTATGCCTTGGGATAAATACCAACAAGATATAGAGTGTGTTAGAGACATGGGTGTAAACTTTATACTCAACCATGCTGTAACTGCTGATGAAATGAGAGAGTTTGAGTCTAGTTATGATGCTACTATGATAGCATCGGGTACTCGTATATCTAAAGCTGTTCGTTGTTCAAATGAACGTGAAGAGATTAAAGGATACTGGGGTGCTATAGACTTTCTTGACTGGGTAAACCTCTATGAGAAGTTCGACATTAAAACACCTGAGTCTGTTCAAAAGCAACAGATGCTACCAACAGATCATGTCGATTTAACTGGTAAAACAGTTGCTTGTGTTGGTGGTGGATTTACCTCTATGGATGTTGTGCGTTGTGCTATACGTGCAGGAGCTTCTAGAGTTGTAATGATTTATCGTCGTGATGAGAAAACGATTATTCGTAACACTACTTATGAAGAGTACCATGAAGCAGTGGAAGAGGGTGTTGAGTTTATTTTTCACTCGGCTGTAAACGAGATAATCGATGAAGATGATGTTCTTAAAGCACTTGTTATTGATAAGTTTGAGCTAGTTCCAGATCCAAATGGTGGCCGTGCACAACTTGTTAAGATTGAAGGAGCTTCTGAGACTATTGATTTTGATTACTTAGTACCTGCTGTTTCTCAGTCTGCTGATCTGAAGTTTTTACCAGAAGAGTGGGAGTTAGATATGACTTCTTGGGCTACTATAAAAACAAATGGGAAAGACTACATGACTTCTCGCAAGGGTATTTTTGCTGCTGGAGATTGTGAGTATGGTCCTATGACTATTGTAAACGCAGTAGGTCAAGCAAAACGTGGTGCTTCAGTTATTAGTCGTTATATTGAGACGGGTGAAATTACTCTGACTGATGATGAAATTATGGAAGATCACCTTAAAAAACTAAAGGTTTACGATAAGAAAGAGAAAGTGACTGGATGGTTACCGGGTCTTCCTCGTGAACATAGTTCTGTTTTAGATACTGACTTTAGAAAATCAAACAACGAAGAGGTAAACTTAGGGTTTACTCAAGAGCAAGCTTTAAGTGAAGCTGATCGTTGTATGCGTTGTTACTACATCGCTATGGTTCAGGCATAGGAGGGCTATTATGAGTAAAATTATAAATTTTAAGATTGATGGTCAAACTGTAGAAGCACAAAAAGGCGAGACAATTCTTCAAGTCGCTCGTAAAAATGATATCTATATTCCTACTATGTGTTATATAGAAAAAACTTCTGCATGTGCATCGTGTCGTATGTGTGTTGTTGAAGCTGAAGGAGTTGATGGTTTCGTACTTTCATGTAATACTCCTCCAACTGAGGGCATTGAGATTACTACAAATACGGTAGCACTTGAAGAGGAACGTGTAAACATTATGAAACTTTATGATGTAAATCACCCTTTAGAGTGTGGTGTTTGTGATAAGTCTGGTGAGTGTGACTTACAAAACAAAACATTAGAGTTTAATGTAGGAGAGCAAAACTTTTCAGCAAAAGATCAACCTCGTAAAATAGAGCACTGGGGACTTATAAACTATGATCCATCACTCTGTATTATGTGTGAGAAGTGTACTCATGTCTGTAATGAAGCTATTGGTGATGATGCTATTGATGTGAAGTTTGGTGGGTATAGCTCATCTATTATTCCTAAAAATGCTGAAACTCTTGACTGTACTTTCTGTGGTGAATGTATCGCAGTTTGTCCAGTTGGGGCACTTGTAAGTTCAAACTTTCAGTACTCTGCAAATGCTTGGGAGTTAAGTCGTGTTCCATCAACATGCGCACACTGTTCAGCAGGGTGTAGTTTAGAGTATGAGACAAGACATCACGGCATAAACACAGAGTCGACTATACATAGAGTGAAGAATAACTTTGAGTTTACTTCACTTTGTGGTGCTGGTCGTTTTGGTTTTGACTTTCAAAATGAAAGAGTGAGTGATGCTGATGCCTTTGAGAAGGCTGTAGAGGCACTTAAAAATGCAAATGCAATTCGTTTTTCCTCTATTATTACAAATGAAGAGGCACATATCTTACAACTTATAAAAGAGAAGTTAGGTGTGAAACTCTTCAATGAAGATGCTAGACTCTATGCTTCATTTATGAAAGCATATAGTAGTGTAAGTGGAAAACTACATCATAGTGGTTCTCTTGATGCTATTAAACAAGCTGATGGAATTATTATATTAGGTTCTCGCGTGGCAACTGATAACCCAGGTGTTCGTTATGCTATGACTACAGCTTCTCGCCATAATGGTGCGAAAATAGTCTATGCACACCCTATTGAAGATGCATTAATGCAAAATGTTGTGACACAGTTTATGAAGTATGAAGCGGGAAGTGAAGAGGGTGTTATGGCACTTCTTGCAAATACACTTTTACAAAATGCCGACTTAGATGAGAATGAGAAAAAATTCTTTGATGCTTTAGACTTAGGTTATTTAGAAGCTGAGAGTAATGTAGGTGAAGATGAACTTCAAAACATTACAAAAACTTTTGCAAGAACACAAAAACGAGTACTTGTTATAGGCAGTGATGTATTTGCTCACTCTCGTGCTTCAAACATCGCTAAACTAGCTGCTATGATAGAAAAATATACAGATTTTTCTTTAGTTGTTATTCCTAAAGATGTAAATACTCTGGGTGTTTCTCTTATTTGTGATTTAGACATTGATGAAAATATCAGCAATGTTGTGGGTTATAATGCAGAGGGAGAGTTTATAATAGGCTCTTTAGAAAATGCTGATCTTGCTACTCCATCTCTTAATCAACAAGAGGGGACAGTAGTGAGTATAGATAACCGTGTTTTAGCACTCAATGTTGCTGTATCATTTAAGGGTGTAAATCTTAACGATATAGCAAATCGCCTTGATATTGTTAAAGAAAACAGTGTTGATTATACAAAAGAGTTGCAAACGAGTAGTGGTTTTAAAGCTGTAGATTTTGATGATTTAGAAAACTTTTTAGATAAGTACGGTAATGATGTAAGAGGTTACATTTTAGATGAAGTTTCATCTGTTGCTGATGCTATACTGGAAGAAGTTGCAGATTTAGCAGAGTTTAATGGTACTGTTATCTACCACTCAAATCCGGTGTTACAGTTTAATGCATTTACAAATGTAACAAAACAGTTAGAAAGAGATAGAACTTTACGAGGTTCAGCACAGTTTAGTGCAGCAGCTAAAATTGCAGATGGGGATGAAGTTGCAATTAGCTTTGGTTCATCTACAATAAAGAGAGTCTTTAAACTAGACCCAGAACTAAAAGGAACAGTAGCATTAAATCCTACATTTGACATAAGTGTAGCCGCTAATGAGTACAAGTTTCTTAAATCCAAAATAGTGAGAACAATATAATGAGTAATGTAGTCATCAATATTGATGGAAAAGAGATCCAGACGCAAGAGGGTGAGTTTATTTTAAATGCAGCTCGTGCGAATGATATCTTTATACCAGCAATCTGTTATTTGACAAGATGTAGTCCTACTCTAGCTTGTCGTATTTGTCTTGTTGAAGCTGATGGTAAACAGGTGTATGCTTGTAATGCTAAAGCTAAAGATGGAATGAATATTACAACTACGACTGAGAACATCGAAAAAGAGAAGCGTGCCATAATGGAAGTGTATGATGTAAATCATCCTCTTCAGTGTGGGGTATGTGATCAATCAGGTGAGTGTGAGCTTCAAAACTATACACTTGAAATAGGTGTAGATTCTCAAAGCTATGCAGTAAAAGATGTAGATAGAAGTGCTCACGATTGGGGTCACTTACGCTACGATCCAGGACTCTGTATTGTTTGTGAGCGTTGTGTTACTGCTTGTAAAGATATGATTGGAGATAACTCTTTAAAAACTATTGCTCGTGGTGCTGATGCCTTAAATGCAGAGTATAAAGCGGAAATGCCTAAAGATGCGTATGCTATGTGGAACAAACTCAATAAGTCTGTTATCGGTCTTACAAATGGCACGGATGTTTTAGACTGTACATCTTGTGGTGAGTGTGCTGCTGTTTGTCCTGTTGGTGCTTTGGTAGATACACAGTTTATGTACAAGTCAAATGCATGGGAACTTAAGCAAGTTCCAGCGACTTGTTCTCACTGTTCTGCTGGGTGTCAAATATCTTATGATATTAAGCATACAAGTATTGAAAATCCAGAAGATAAAATATACCGTGTTATGAATGAGTGGAACTATGTATCTCTTTGTGGTGCTGGTCGTTATGGATATGATTATCAAAATGCTGGTGTTACTAAAGATGAAGTGGCATTTAACAATGCTCTTGAAGCTTTCAAAAAAGCGGACACTATTAAGTTTACTTCTACTATTACAAATGAAGAAGCATATATTTTAGAAAAACTCAAGGATAAATTTGGGTATAAACTTGTAAATGAAGATGCTCGTTCATTCCAGACTTTCTTAAAAGATTACTCTGAAGTAAGTGGTACATCTCTGTATGGAAGTGATCTTAAAGCATCTATGAACTCTAACTTTATTGTAAGTATTGGTACTGCAATTAAAACAGATAATCCAAATGCAAGATACTCTTTAAATAATGCACTCACAGTAAATAAAGGTGCAGCACTCTACTTCCACCCTGTTGAAGATCCGATCATCGCAGGTCTAAGTAAAAACATTGTGTGTGTAAACCATAAACCACTTCAAGAAGAGACAGCACTCTATCTTGTACTTGATTTATTTGCAGATAAGTCTAAACTTCCAACAGATATAGTTGAGTATTTAGCATCATTTCACTCTATGAAAACGATTACCGTGACTGAAACTATTAAAGAAAAAGTTGTTACAGTTGTTAAAGAGATGAAAGTGAATGAAGAGACAGGTGAAGAGGAAGAAGTAGAAGTAGAAAAATCTAAAATGGTTCCTAAAAAAGTAAGTAAAGAGGTAGAAGTTGACGACAATAGACTTCTTACTATGCTTGGTATGGACGATAAGTTTATGGAAACATTTGCAAAACTTATGAAGAAAAAAGATACTTTTTCTATGATTGTTGGACCAGATCTTTATAATCATCCAAACTCTAAAAACCTAGCTCGTTTAGTGGCACTTGTTGAGAAGTACTCTCAATTCGAAATCGTAATGATTCCAACACTTACAAATACTCTTGGTGTCGCCATGATTAATGAGCTTTCAAATGAAGCTGGAAAATATACAATAGGCTACAACACTCAAGCCGATTTCACTTTAAGTGCACTTGGTGATGGTGACCTAGATATGCCAGCAATTAATCAGCAAGAGGGAACTCTTACAAGTATTAACAAGCAAGTGAATCCTACAAATGTTGCTATATCTTATGGTGGCTATACACTTAATGATATTGCAAATGCCCTAGGATTAGAAGCTGAAAATACAATTGATTACACTGTAAGACTAGGAACTATTGCTGGATTTAAATCAGAAAATTTTGATGATTTACCTGACTACTACACGAATGCTGGTGAAGAGATCCGTGGATATGCACTAGAGGCACAAGCCGTAAAAGTAACGCAAGATGAGAGTATAAGTAAAATAGATGAAACTCTTATGTTAGAAGATGCTATAATCTACTTAGCAAACCCTGTAAGACAGTTTACAGATTTTACGAACAAGACAACTAATCTTGATGAAGTGAGTGGTGTTTATATGAGTGCTGCAAGCTTAGAGAGCTCAGAATATAGTGAAGGGGAGAGTGTGAAAGTGAAAACTGCACACGGTGAACTTACTGCAAATATCGTAAGCGACAATAAAATTGCGGGTGATATTGTAGTACTTCCTACATTTGATTCTAAATTAAACTCAGAGGCTTTAGTAAACGGTTACCGTTTTGCTTCAGCTTCGATACAAAAGGTGTAATATATGGATAGTGCATATTTAATTGAAACGGTTATAAAAGTCGTTGTTCTTCTTTTAATATTCTCAGCATTAGCGGGAATTGGTACATACTTTGAGCGTAAGGTTCTTGCATTTATGCAACGTCGCCTTGGGCCAATGAATGTTGGACCTTTTGGGCTTCTACAAGTTGGGGCTGATGGGATTAAACTCTTTACAAAAGAGGATATTATTCCTACAAATGTAGTAGCACCTATCTTTAAGATAGCTCCAGTTATTACAGCAGCGACTGCATTTATGGCGGCAGCTGCGATACCTTTCTTACCAGCTTTTACAATATTTGGTTATGAAGTGCATCCAATTATTGCTGATATTAACATTGGTATTTTATATATACTTGGTGTAATGGCAGTTGGACTTTTTGGTCCACTTCTTGGTGGTATGGCTTCAGCAAATAAGTTTTCATTACTTTCAGCTGCTCGTGCGGCTGCTGTATTTATCTCTTATGAAGTTGTAACGGGTCTCTCTATATTGGCACCAATTATGATGGTTGGTTCACTCTCTCTTGTAGATTTTAATAACTACCAGATAGAAAATGGATGGATTGTATGGTCACAGCCAGTTGCATTTATACTTTTCTGGATCGCTGCATTCGCTGAAACTGGTCGTACACCATTTCACCTTATTGCAAATGATCATGAGATAATTGATGGTTTTGGTACTGAGTACTCAGGTATGAGATGGGGTCTTTTCTTCATTGGTGAGTATGCAAATATGTTCTTTATCTCTTTCGTTATTCCTATCATTTTCCTTGGTGGTTTTGGTGATGGTAGTGTTTTAGGTGCATTTGCACTACTTGGTAAAATGGCATTTTTCTTCTTTTTCTTCTTATGGACAAGAGCTGCATGGCCAGATGTGAGACCAGATCAACTTATGTGGTTATGTTGGAAAGTACTTATGCCATTGGCAGTGATAAATGTTGTTATCACTGGCTTTGTGATGATGTTTTAAGGGGTGATGATGGAACAATTTAATAACAGAAATGTAGCTGAGGGTTCTTACTACTTAGTTGACATTGAAGATTATCCTACAGATGGTTGGGGTAAGTTTAAGCGTGTAGTAAAAAGAAGTTTTAAGCTAGAGCTTTTTGTAGGTCTCTGGGTAGTTCTTCGTGAAATGATAAAGTTTGATATTCATACTATATCTTATCCTGAGGAGAAGATGCCTATTGGACCACGTTATCGTGCTATTCATGAGATGAAACGTCTTTGGGAATCTGATACTGAACGTTGTATTGGATGTGGACTTTGTGAGAAGATCTGTATTTCTGACTGTATTCGTATGGATACTCATATAGATGAAGAGTCTCGTAAAGAAGTAAGTGAGTATACTATTAACCTTGGTCGTTGTATTTTCTGTGGTTACTGTGCAGAAGTTTGTCCAGAGCTTGCGATTACACATGGTGGTGAGTATGAAAATGCTTCAGATCAACGTGAACACTTTGTTGAGTATGCAGATATGTTAACACCGATTGATGTTATGAAACAGAATGCTCAAAAAGAGTTCGAAGGTTTTGGTGCTATTACACCACATGAAGATGAGCGTGTTAAGAAAACACCTCTAGCATATTAAGGAGATTGGATTATGTTTGAAGCGGTAGCGTTTTACTTGTTTGCATTTTTAACGATTGCGATGTTTTACATAACGGTAACAACATCACAAGCGTTGTATGCATTAACTGCATTAGCAGCGGGGATGATTTTTATATCAGCATTTTTCTTTATTCTAGGTGCTGACTTTTTAGGTGCGGTACAGATTATCGTTTACACGGGTGCTGTGATGGCACTCTATGCATTTGGTATGATGTTCTTTGATACAACTCGTGAAGTAAAAGAGAAGAAGGGTAACAAATTTATTGTTGTTGGTCTTGCAACTTTAGCTGCAGTTATGGTTGTTGCTATCTTTATGGCTCCAATAGTATCTACTAATATGGTAGCTTTTTATCCAATGATAGAGGGTGCAGGAAATACTCAAACTGTTGGTTTAGTACTTTTTACTAAGTATCTTATTCCTTTTGAAGTTGCTGCAGTAATGCTTTTAGTTGCAATGGTAGCTGGTATAGTACTTGCAGGTAAAAAAATGGATCTCTCTTTAACTCTTATGAATGCTGAGCAGATCAAAGAGATTGAAGATAAAGATAAAAAGGTGCTTTCATGATGGAAATTAGTTTAAATCACTATCTGGTTCTCTCTACAATTTTATTTGCTATAGGTTTAGTAGGTATTATGAGAAGAAAGAACCTTCTGTTACTCTTTTTTGCAACAGAAATTTTACTTAATGCTGTAAATATTGCATTTGCTGCAATTTCACACTACTACGGTGACTTAACAGGTCAGATGTTTGCATTTTTTGTAATTGCAATCGCTGCTTCTGAGTTAGCCGTGGGACTTGGTCTTTTAATAGTATGGTACAAACGCCATGGTAATATTGATCTTGATACTATGACAAGTATGAGAGGATAATTATGGAAAAATATTTATACATTGCGCTTTTCGCACCTCTAGTGAGTTCTATGTTCTCCGCGCTGTTCACAAATACGCCGAAGAAGCAGTTTGTAGGAATTATTGCGAGTCTTTTAATTTTTATAGCATTTGGAAGTAGTGCTATACTCCTTTCACATATTTTAGGTGGTGGAGATATTGTTCATGTTGAGATGATGACATGGATGGCCACTGGTAATCTTTACATTCCTTTTGGATTTGTAGTAGATCAGATCTCTGTAACTATGATGATGGTTGTAACTACTGTTTCAACTATTGTTCATATCTACTCTATAGGATATATGGATCATGATAAAGGATTTAATAGATTCTTTGCATGGCTTTCAGCTTTTGTTTTCTCTATGATGATTCTTGTTATGAGTGATAACTTTGCTGGTCTTTTCATCGGTTGGGAAGGTGTTGGTCTTTGTTCATGGGGTCTTATTGGTTTCTGGTTCCACAAAGAGGTTGCCACTTGGGCTGCAAACGAAGCATTTATTATGAACCGTATTGCTGACCTTGGAATGTTAATCGGGATTTTCCTTGTTTACTGGAATACTGGTTCACTTCAGTATGACATTGCATTTCCAGCAATGGCTCACTTAGATACATCTACATTAACATGGATGGGTATCTTTCTTTTCATCGGTGCTATGGGTAAGTCGGCACAGTTTCCACTTCATACATGGCTTGCGGATGCGATGGAAGGTCCTACACCAGTTTCTGCTCTTATTCATGCAGCGACAATGGTTACAGCGGGTGTTTACTTAGTAATTCGTTCAAATGAATTATATGATTTAATCCCTCATGTTGGTCTCTTTATTGCTTCGCTTGGTACATTTGTAGCACTCTTTGCAGCTTCAATGGCACTTGTAAACCGTGATATGAAACGTATTATTGCTTACTCTACACTTTCGCAGTTAGGGTATATGTTTGCAGCAGCTGGTCTTGGGGCTTACTGGGTTGCACTCTTTCACCTTATGGCTCACGCATTCTTTAAAGCACTTCTTTTCCTTGGTGCAGGTAATGTTATGCATGCAATGCACGACGAACTTGATCCATTTAAAATGGGTGGTCTTAAGAAGGTTATGAAGGGTACATGGATAATGATGACTATTGCATCACTTGCACTTGCAGGTATCTTCCCTTTTGCTGGATTTTTCTCTAAAGATACGATTTTAGAAGCAGCTTTTGCTGAACATCATTTTGTGATTTATAGTGTTTTACTTTTTACAGCTGGTTTAACTGCATTCTATTCATTTAGACTTGTTGCACTCATCTTTCATGGTGAAGAGAGATATAAAATATTTGGTATTCACCCACATGAAGCATATAGATTTATGCTAATTGGAATGAGCCCTTTACTTATTCTTGCAATGATTGCAGGGGTATTTCAAGTACCATTCTTTAATATGGTTGAAGAGATATTATCGGCTCATGAATATCATATTCATTCACATTTTACTCTTTTTGTTATGTTAGTTGGAACACAAATATTTGTTGGTTTAGCAATTTTATATGCATATAGAAAATATATGAGCAATAAAATTGTTGTTCCTGATGGTACGAGTAAAATGGAAAACAGTTTTATGTATAAACTTTTACTCAACCAGTACTATATTCCATATGCATATGAAGAGTATGTTGTAAAACCATACAATGAACTCTCTTCTATGTTATGGGAAGTTGATAAAAAAGTTGTAGATGCAAGTGTTGATGGTATCGCCGGTATCTTCTACAATGCAGGTGAAAATACAAGAGATATGCAGAGTGGAAATTTATCTACAATGTTAAAATGGATGGTAGCTGGTACTGTAGCACTACTATCTTTAGCTGTTACGTTTGGTTTAGCAGCTAGATATTCTGATGAGATACTTGCTATCTTATCTGGCTTAGGAGTTTAGTATATGTTAGATCATATTTTAAGTATTTTAATTTTCTTCCCAGCACTTGCGGGTGTTATGGGATTTATGATAGATAAAAATAGTATTCGTTCTTATGGTGTGGCTGTTGCTGCCGTTGAGTTCGGACTCTCACTATGGTTATGGTTCGCGTTTGATAATAGTGTATCTGGTATGCAGTTTATGGAACATATGGCTTTAATTCCATCTTTTGGTATTAACTACATCTTAGGTGTTGATGGAATCTCTCTTTTCATTATTATCCTTGCAGCATTCTTTACTATGATAGGTATCGCTTCACTAACTGATACTAAAGATGTAAAAAACATGATTATTACACTTCTGTTTTTACAGATGACAATGATTGGTGTATTTGCTGCGCTTGATGCTATAGTGTTTTATGTGTTTTGGGAACTCTCTCTTGTACCGATGCTTTATATCATTGGTGCATGGGGTGGACCGCTTCGTATTTATGCATCTGTTAAGTTTTTCCTTTATACATTTACAGGTTCCCTTGTTATGCTTGTTGGTATGCTTTTTATGGCTTACTTCTTTTACCAAGCAACAGGTGTATGGTCATTTGCTATACTAGATTGGTACAGACTTATCCTTCCTGAATCATTTCAGTTATGGTTATTTGCTGCATTCTTTGTTGGTTTTGCCATCAAAGTTCCTATGTTTCCATTTCATACATGGTTACCATATGCACACGGTCAAGCACCAACTATTGGTTCGGTTATACTAGCGGCAATTTTACTTAAAATGGGTACATATGCATTTATCCGTTTTTCATTGCCTCTATTTCCAGATGCTTCTGTTTACTTTATGTATCCAATTGCAATTATCTCAATTATTATGATTATTTACACTGCTATGGTTGCATATGCACAAAAAGATGTGAAGCAAGTTGTTGCTTACTCTTCAGTATCACATATGGGTGTTATTATTCTCGGTACATTTGCACTGAATGTTGAGGGTATTTCTGGTTCAGTTTTCTTAATGATTGCTCACGGTGTTGTCTCAGGTGCACTCTTCTTACTTGTTGGTGTTATCTATGATAGACGTCATACAAAAATGATGGATCAGTTCGGTGGTTTAGCACATGTAATGCCTAAATATGCAACTATCTTTGGTATTATGATGATGGCTTCTGTTGGTATGCCTTTAACGATCAACTTTGTTGGTGAGTTTTTAAGTCTTCTTGGATTCTATCAACAGTCTCATATGCTTACTCTATTAGCAGGTATGGCTATTGTTGTAGGTGCTATTTATATGTTAGCTGCTTACAAAAAAATGTTCTTTGGTGAAGTAACAAAAGAGGAGAATAGAAATCTTCCAGATGTAAACAAACGAGAGTTAATTGCACTTGTACCTCTTGTTCTAATTACTGTATGGTTAGGGATCTACCCAAAACCAGTGCTTGGTCCAATAAATAACTCTGTTGAGTCTGTTGTTCAGTTAATGCACAACAAAGCTACATCAGAAGAAGCAAAAATGAGAATACCAAATGTAAGTGGTGTTGTTATTAGTAAAACTTCAGCGAAGGAGGCACACTAATGTTAAGTCCTATTAATGTTTCTTTAGAGTCTTTAAACTTAATGACTCTAACACCAATGCTTATTCCATTTGTTGGTGCATTGCTTATTTTAGTGGTTGATCTATTTAAGTCTAACTTACATAGATCACTATATGTTGTACTTAGTATTCTTTTCCTAGTATTAGATTTTGGTGCACTTTTAGATTCTGCAGGTATTTTTGCAAAAGATGGAATTACACTTGGTGTGTTTAATGTGATGCTTATTGATGGTTTAGCAATTCTTTCTCAGTTTATTATAGTTGCTACATCTATGCTTTTTATTCCACTTGCATTAACGAATAAACGTTTTCATGAGTTCTCTTACCCAGAGTTCTTTGCACTCTTCCTCTTTATGGTTGGTGGCTTCCAGTTTATGGTTGCAAGTGATAACTTAATTCTTATTTTTGTTGGTTTAGAGACAGCATCTTTAGCGCTCTATACTCTCATCGCTATGCATAACCGTGACAAATCATTTGAAGCGGCAATTAAGTACTTTACAATGGGTGCACTAGCCGCTGGTTTCTACTCTTTTGGTTCAATGGTGCTTTATGCTCTTACTGGATCAGTTGAGATTAATCAAATTGCCACTATCTTATCTGCTAATGGATATGCTGATATTGGTTTTGTGCTTGTAGGTGTGACTTTTTTACTTGCATCATTTGCATTTAAACTTTCTATCGTGCCTTTTCATACTTGGACTCCAGATGTTTATGAAGGAAGTTCAGCTGCAATGGCTGGATATATGTCAATTGTTCCTAAAATTGCTGCATTTGTAGTGGCAATGAGACTATTTGAGTTTTTAATTCATGCAAATGTTGTATGGCTTGAAGTAGTACTTTACACTTTTGTTGTTGTTACTATGACTGCAGCAAATGTTTGGGCTCTTGTTCAGAGTGATGTAAAACGTATGCTTGCTTACTCTTCTATCTCTCATGCTGGTTTTGTAATGGCTGCTATTTTGATTGGGACAACTCAATCAAACTCAGCACTATTTCTTTACTGGATTCTATTTAGTTTTACTAACCTTGGTTCATTCTCTATGTTATGGATCTCTCGTCAAAAAGAGTTACCAGGGTACCAAAAAACAGATCACAGTTTTGACAAGTTCTCAGGTATGATAAAAACATCTCCAATGGCAGCTATTATTATGGCTATCTTTATGTTGAGCCTTGCAGGTTTACCACCATTTGCACTCTTCTGGGGTAAAATTTATATGATTAGTGCTGCTGTAACAGGTGGCTATACTGTTCTTGCTCTTATTATGGCACTTAACTCTGCTATTGCTGGATACTACTACATTAAACTTATTGTTTATATGTTTATGAAAGATCCAATTGAGGACAATATAAATAATGATGGTAGTCTCTATGTTGCCAATGCAACAACAGCACTTAAATCAATTATTGGTTTTGCTATTATAGGAACTATATTTGCTTTTTTAGCAGTAGATCCACTTTTAGAGTTCGTAACTTCTTTTGTTTACAATAGTGGATACTAGGAGTTAAACCTCTATAATTTAAGGAGAAGAGACATTTGCTAAAACTCTTACTTTTATCTCTTCTTCTGCTTGACTCTTTTGCACTTGAAATCACTATGGAGAGTGCAAGAGATGATTTTCAAACGTATGCGACACTCAAACTTAAAGCAGAAAATAAATTTATCTGTCAAGAGAAGTTAGATGACTTTGATCAAGTTACTGAGATTGTCTGTGCCTTTAGTAAAAAACCTGCAAAAACTACAAAAGAGCTTCAAAATGATTTTTTTAAATTAGAGAGTTTTATTCAAAAAGATACATATTTTATTAAGATCAAACCATTTCATAAAATAAAACTTATGGCAGAGATATTTGACCTTACTAAAGATAGTACAATTTATAAAGCAGATATTACACTTACTAAGAGGTGGCTAGTAATAGGATATAAAGAGAGACTCCCCCTGATTCAAAATAGACAACACCCCGAAATAAGTATAAATTTTCCATATTATAATGACAAAGCACAGCTCCCTTTTGTAGGGAGTTTAGATATTAAAGGAAATCCTGTAAAGATAAAAAAAGTAGGGGATGTTAAGAACTACTTACGAGTAAAAAAATATTTTCAAGAGAAAAAGTATGAACTCTGTATGAGTGTGGTTGATGATATCTTAGATGAGTATCCAGATACACTCTTTAAAGCTGAACTTATATACTACAAGATAAAACTCTATGCGAAACTTAAAGATTATGATAATGTAATTAGTTATGCAAAAATTTATCTCAAAGAGTACTCCTCAAACAGTAACATACCTGAAATACTCTCTTATACTGCACAGGCTTATGGGCAAATAGGGCTAAATATTGATGCTGATTACTTTTTTGATAGACTCTTTAGTGAGCATCCAAATTCTGTTTATACAGAGTGGGCATATATATATAAGGGTGAGATGCTTGAAATGAGTGGTGGTTTTAAAGTTGCACTAAAGTTTTATAAAAAAGCACTTTACAAGACAAAAGATTTAGATGTAGCCGCTACTGCAGCATTTGACATTGCAAAAGCACAGTTGGATCATTCACAAAAAGAGTCAGCAAAATATGTAGATAAAATCATAGCAGCAAAACCGAGTTATTTTAATAAGAGATATGTAGAGTCTAAGAAGATGATGACTTCTTTTGAAGATTATGGCTATGAAGAGACAGCAGCAAAAATAGCCAAAGCACTTTTAGATGCAATAAATCCTACTTACGATGATTATGAAGTTTTACTGGCAAAACGTGGTTTATGGCTTTCAAAAACAAAAAATAGAGAGATGGCACTTGAAGCATTAAATAGCTATTTGAAAGCATTTCCTGATGGGGATTACTTAGAGAAGGTAAAAGTTGCCAAAGATGAGCTCTTTTTTGATACAAATGATATGAATGCAACAGCTAAAATAGCAGAGTATAATAAGTTAATAGAAGAGTATGCTGAAGATACTATAGGTAATAAGGCAATTTATGAGAAAGCTAAACTCCTTTTAGAAGAGAAACAGTACCAAGAGGTACTCAGTGAGAAAGAGGATCTCCTAGGCTTAGATGAGGATACTTACCCTGATACTCAAGAGATAGTTATTGATGCAGCTATTGGGGTAATGCAGAGCTCTTTAGAGAAGAAAAAATGTAAAGAGGTGCTAAGTATCTCAAAAGATTATAATATTACACTCTCAGATGAGTGGGATGATGGTATTTATGAGTGTGCTATGAAAGGTGGGGACTATCAGCTTAGCCGAAAAATGTGTGAGAAAAATTTTAAGAGCAAAGCTTTAGATCTTCGAAAAAAATGGCTCTATCGTTATATAAAAGTGGATTTTGCTACAGGAAACTATAGTGATGTTATTGATGCTAGTAATGATCTTATTGCACTTCTTGATGCCAAAGGGGACACAAAATATTATGATGTATATAGATACCTTTTTGACACCTATGAGCGTTTGGAGCAAAAAGAGAATATGTTAACGGCTATGGTAAAAATAGAAGAGGTATTTGGTATAAGCTATAAAGATATTGATCGTTATGTAACTATGATGTCTTTGGGTAGTGATAGAAACGATGATGCCATGGTTATAAACTATGGAAAGAAAGTAATGAAAATAGAGCAGGATGCAGGATCACATGCACAGAGTCCTTATCTTGAGTTTATGCTTTACCAAGCATATATGAATTTAGAGAACTATGCAAAGGCTCTTGAGGTGATAAAATCTTTAGATAGTGTTACTTTAAAAGAGCGTGATAGAGCAAGACAGAAGTACTTAAAAGGGGGTGTTTTAAGTAAGTTATGGAGAGATATGGAAGCTGAAAAAGCATACAAGGCAGCTATAGAAGCAGACAAAGAGTCCGCTTGGGCAAAGCTTGCCAAGAGTGCTTTAGAGATATAAACTCTATTACTTAAAGCCCTAAACAGTCACTTATTTTATAAAGCCCCGCCTCTTTATTTGCAATCCACTCACCAGCACGCAGAGCCCCTTTGGAAAAAGTAGAACGAGAAGTTGCGGTATGGTTGAGCTCTAAAAATTCGCCATCATTGTAAAAGCCAACAGTATGACGACCAACAATATCACCACCACGAATAGCCATGACAGCTATTTCATCTTCACTACGTTCACCAATATTTCCATCTCTTCCACTTACTCGAACATCATCAAGTGTAAGTCCACGACCATGCGCAGCATGCTCACCTAAGGTAAGTGCTGTACCACTAGGTGCATCTTTTTTATGTTTATGATGCATCTCTACTATTTCGATATCGAAGCCTTTAAGAGCAGCTGAAGCTTGTTGTACAAGGTTGTTAAGCAGTGCTACACCAAGACTCATATTTGTAGCATAGAGTATAGGCATAATTTGACTTGCTTCTTTGAGAAGGTTAAGCTGATGTGCATTAAGACCTGTTGTCCCTATAACTAAAGGTTTAGGTGTAAGCATTGCTTTTTCTAAAAGCATCTCACACGCATCAGGAAGAGAAAAATCTATAACAACATCACAAGCATTTAAGAAAGATTTCATATCTGTAGTGATTAAAACAGATGGATCAATGGAAAAATCTAACTTATTTCTTACATAAACACTGCTAAGGCTCATATTTTGTGCCTCTTTTAAATTTTCTAAGAGTAACTTTCCAACACGGCCACTAGCACCAAATACACCAACTTTTATCATAATAAATACCTCATATAGTTTCTTTTTAAAAGAATACCAAAGATTTGATTAAATAAGTTTTTTTATCAGCTTTTTTATCTATTAAAGTCTACTAATCTATCTCTGCATTGGAGTGTCATCGAGATTTCCCCACTGCATCATTGATGCATCATACACTTTTACATCTTTAAAGTGTAGCTCTTGTGTTAATATATACCAGTTCATAGAGGCCTCAAGCCCACCTGTACAGTATGCAATCACCTCTTTATCTGCATGAAGTTTCTGTTTATTTAAAAATATCTCTTTAAGTTCTGCATCAGATTTAAGTGTATCATCAGCATTAAATTTATCTCGCCAGTTACTACTTATTGCCCCTTTTATATGACCTAAGCGTTTAACACCATTAGACTTTTTCTCACCTGTAAAATAGGCTTTTGGTCTCGCTTCAATCATAAGAACTTTTTCTATATGTGCTCTTACATAATTTATATCTACTAAAATATTTGGATTAAATTTTATAGTAAAATTACCTTTTTTAAAAGGAGTAGTTTTTGTGGAGACTGCATCAGGATCACTTTCGTACTCATACTTCCACTCTTCATAACCACCATTTAAAATAGATACATTTGAAAAACCATGTGCAAGAAGAGTTAGTGCAATATAGCTCGACTTTAAAAGTTCTTTACTATTGTTATGTCCGTAGAGTACTACTTGTGAGTCACTGTTAATACCAAGTCCTCTTAGTACTTCTTGAATCTCATTTTGGGAGTTTATAAGAAGGTATTTTTTATCGACCCAGTGTCTAAAGAGTGCAATATCAGCTTCTCTTGCCTTAGGTATATGCCCTTTTTTAAAGTTTTTAAGGTCTGTTGTATCGAGTAAGACTAGGTTCTTGTCATTGAGATGTTTGTGAAGGTACTCAGCATTTATAAATGCATCTGATGCAAAGAGATAGAGAGACGAGAGAAATAGAGAGAGGAAAAGTTTCATGTATATCCTTTTTAGTTAAATTTAAAGTGTATTTTAACTAAAAAAGGATACATATTTGTGATAATACTTTTAATTGAAGAACTCATCAACATAACTTATAGCTTGAAGTGCTGCCACTGCACCATCACCAGCTGCACTTACAACTTGTTTTGGAGCAGCTATTCTCATGTCCCCTGTTGCAAAGAGACCAGCTACTGATGTTTTCATGCTAATGTCTACTATAACTTGTCCCTGCTCATTCATGTCGCAAAGAAAAGTTCCATCCTCTTGTATAAGTGTTTGGTTATTAACATCGTTTCCAACGAAAGTAAATACACCTGGTACTTCGATGTCACGAGTTTCGCCTGAACTGTTTTTAATTCTTATTCCTGTTACACCCATATTGTCACCATAAACTTCATCTGGAGATGAGTTAAGAATAATTTCAATATTTTCAGTATTCTCTAAACGGTTGACTGTATTTGGTGCGGAACGAAAAGTGTCACGACGATGCACAAGGTAAACTTTCGAGCAGATTTTAGCTAAGTAAAGAGCCTCTTCTAAAGCAGTATCTCCCCCACCTATAACAACAACCTCTTTGTTCTTATAGAAGAAACCATCACAAGTTGCACATGTACTAACACCTTTACCAAAGAACTCATCTTCACCCTTAAATCCTGCACGGCGAGGGGATGAACCTGTTCCTATAATAACACTATGTGCATTAACATTTGTACCATCTTCATTATGAATTGTAAAAGTGTCTCCACTTTTAGTGACACGGATAACATTGACCATCTCATGTTTAAGACCAAACTTTTGACACTGTGCAGGCCATGGCATCATAAGATCCATCCCTGTTATTTCACCTGTAACACCAGGGTAGTTCTCTATCTCTGAAGAGTTAGTGATCTGCCCACCAGGCATACCTTTTTCAAACATAGTTACATTTTCTAAACCACCGCGAGTTGTATAAAGTCCTGCAGTAAGACCAGCTGGTCCTCCACCAATAATTGCACAATCAAGTATTGCCATAATAATTTTTCCTTGTTTATAAGTGATCTATTTCTTGCGATAACTCTTTCAAATTATCGAGTTTCCTAATCATACTATCTTGTTTATAAAGAGAGTCTTTCTCTTTTTTTATAAAAAATATAGAGGGGGAGGAGTAAATGTTGAAGCGTTGAATAAACGCCAAAGAGTTTTCTGTACCACCACGTAAAAAGGTTGTAGTTTTTGAGTTTTTTCGTACTTTATTGTAATAGTCTATAGCTAAAATAGGAAAGTTGAGATTTACATCTGCTAAAAGATTCATAGTCCCATGTTCACGAGAGCTATAAAAAACAACTATATATTTTTCCTCTGTAGGAGTAAATAGGTCATTTTTTTCATAAAAAGTCCACTCTTTAAAGTTTATAAATTTATATTCTGAAAATTTGTAGTTGAAGTAAGCAAAGGCGATGGCTATCATAGCCGCACCAAAGAAAGAGGCTAAAAGAGTTGAGAGGGAAAAAAGAGATTTTCCTTTTCTTTTAGCCAAGATAAAATCCTTTAGGAGATTATCCTAAAAGCCCGTTGATTTTGTCAGCTAAAGCTTGTTTGCTTTGTGCACCAACAACTTGGTCTACCATTTCGCCATCTTTGAAGAACATAATAGTAGGAATAGAACGAATACCGAACTCAACAGCAATATCTTGCTCTTCATCAGTGTTCACTTTACAGATTTTAGCTTTTCCATCGAAATCTTCTGCTAACTCTTCGATAACAGGAGCGATCATACGACATGGTCCACACCATGGAGCCCAGAAGTCTACAAGAGATACACCCTCACCTAAAGTTTCTTTGAAATCAGCACTAGTTAATTCTATGTATTTACCCATTTGTAAATCCTTTTTTTGTTTTGTATTTGAAGTATTATACAATTTATTGGTTAATCATATCTTTAGTTTTAATATTTTTATTATTATTATAAAAAATATAAGAGAAGCTACACAAAGTAGGGTGAGTCCCCCTTTAAAAAGGAGTATATTATGGGTGAGTAGTGCGAGTGATGTTACACCAAGACCAAGAAGAGAGTAGAACCACTGTAGGTTTGCTAATCTACTTGGTAGGAGTTCATGTAACATAGGAACAGCTCTCTCTTCAATAAGAGGGGAGTAGAGATGAAACCATACTAAAAAAGGGATGACTTTATAGAAGTTTCCTACGATGACAAAACCGAAAAAACCGATAAAGAGTATCCACATTCCAAGTTTTAAACTTAAATCCTCTGTATCAAAAAGGGAGTATACTAAGAGGAGTGTAGCGAGGAAAAAGGAGCTAAAGGCAACATACATGGAGCGAGCCCAAACATCATGTTTGACCCTTTTTCTTGAACGTATCATTTTATAAAGCTGGTAAAAGTAGAGAATAATCGCAACTATTGTTATAAAGTAAGCACTATTTTTTAAAACTGTAGTGTAAAAGAAAGGAGAGAGCATCATAAGTGTTACTCCAAAAGCAATAGTATAAAAACTTTTTGTAAATTCATTGTCACTTATTCTAGTAGAGGAGCCAAACATTGGAATAAGTATGATAGAAATACCCATAATGAGAAGTATAACAAAACCTACGACAAGCCCAAAGGTGTGAATGTTGAGAATATCATGAGGATTAATTTGAATTTGCCCATTAAATGCGAGTGCCATAACTAAACCAGTAACAATACCAAAGAGAAGAAAAAAGTTACTCATCTGCATCGCTTTTGTTATGCTTGTTTTACGTTTAGAACTTTTAATGGTAAGTAGAAACTCTATGGCATAAATAAGCATAGCAATAAGAACCAAAAAACCTCCGATGGGTAAAAATGTAACATCTTTATAAAATCCAATAAGCATAGTTAAGAGTCCAAGGAGTAAAAATAACCATAGATATTTAAAAATAGATACATTTGAGTGCCTACTCTCTACTACTATAGGGCCTAATTGTGCCATGGCAGCAAAGATACCCATCATCACAAATCCAAGCATATAAAGGTGAACCCAGCCTATAAGTAAAAAATCTTCAATAGCTACAAAGGGGTCTAAAAAGAAAAGTGAAAAAAAACTCAAAAAGTAAAAGCCAGCACTTAGAAAGAAGTAGGGTTGCATAAGTTTAATAGGGGGTGAGAAGCTAGGTGACACATTCATGAATTAACCCCTGTGATTGAATATCCACTTTTAATAATTTTACTCACTGCTGAAGTTGATAGTTTTAAGTGTGATGCAATTTTTACTTGTGTATGCCCATCTTCAAAAGCATGAAGTATCGCTACATTTCTTTTTTTCTTTGTATCTATATTTACATCTTTAAAATATTCCATAAACTTTTTAGCCTGTGTGACTTGTATTTTACCTTGTTCTTTATAGATCTTTTTTTTCTCTTGTTCTTTTAAGTATGTAAGTTCATTCTCACTAAGTGGTTCACCTAGAAACTCATTAAGGGTTTGTATGTCAAACTCTTTTATGAGCATAGAATTTTTACAGCAAGGATAGTATGTTTTGTTATTAAAAATCTGATGTGCTAGTGTATATGGGAATTTACCTACCTTTGTGATTATAGATGCTTCGAGAGGGTTGTTCTCTATATATCTGATGAGAGTGTAGAGATAATCTTCAGATAGTATGTATTTTGATTTATATCTATCTTGAAAAAGATGACCACTCCTTTTGTACTTTTTGTTAAAATATTTTGCATAGTTAGCATTTACAACTCTCATAAAAGTAGATAAGTTGTCCTCAGTAGTTTCTAAAAGTATATGGTAGTGGTTATCCATCAAACAGTAATCGTGAACTATCACTTTGTTGAGAGTTGCACTTTTATTTAATATCTGTAAAAACATCTCTTTATCATCATTGTGATTGTAAATATGACAACGATTTACACCTCTGTTTATGATGTGATGATACCCTGCAATATCTACTCTTAATCTTGTTGGCATAGATTACTCCAATGTAAGATAGGAGTATTATAACATAAGTGGATATTCAATCACAGGGGTGTTAAACTTATGATGTGATGATACC
>Ga0256838_1000282_pt1 | contig 34433 bp, 27 predicted proteins | sample 4571419metaG_FD_185978 | JGI IMG/M metagenome (GOLD analysis project Ga0256838, IMG submission 185978) | Hydrothermal vent microbial communities from Guaymas Basin, Mexico - 4571-419 | ecosystem: Environmental > Aquatic > Marine > Hydrothermal vents | place: Mexico: Guaymas Basin | collected... | reverse complement strand
CCAAGTTGGCACTACCACTTTTTTACCAACTTCGTACAATATTAGGTATTTATCCTTACCCTCCAGTCTATTTGCAAGATCTACCGCTTCCTTCCACATCCTATTCTCCAAACTCACTCTTGCTAGCTTCTCCACTATATCTTTTGCCAAGTTATCGTATCCCATCCTCCTTGCAAGTTCAACCGCTTCTTTTCCCCTTCCAACTTCCAACAATGCCTTTACAAAGTATTGGCTATTTTTTAAACCTTCTTTCTCACAATACCTTATCACTCCTTCATAATCACCCTTCCAATTTAAAAACTCAACATACAACTCTTTATCCTCGCATGGTATTCCCCTAGAGTCTAAAAGCTTGGCAAATTCAAAGTCCCGCTCTTTCCTCACTATTTTCCAACCACTCTTTATCCCCTTTTCCAAAGCCAATTTTTTTGCCTCTTCAACTTTTCCAGCTTTCAAAAGCAGCTCTACTTTTCTCTCTCCCTCTTCTCCATCATCATTTAGGCACATTGCAGCCTTTTCAAATTCCCCAAGCCTCTCATAAATCCTACTTGACAATCCTCCACGCCAAGAGTGATACTCAATTACTTCCCTCACCTCAGCCTCTTTTCCAAGCTCTAAAGCTAAACTCAAAAGAATAGGCACAACTTCCTTATCCTTTCTATCTCTCCAATAAGAAAGCAGCAGCTCAAATCCCTTTTCTCCTCCAACTAACTTTCCAAGCTCCTTCTTAGCATCAACTACAGAAGGGTGTACCTCTAAGCTTCTTTCAAAGTAACTTATTGCCTGATTAATATCTTTTCTCAAAAGAGCAACTTTCCCAAGCTCGTAATATACTCCCTCAACTCCTGCCATTTCAGCTTTTCTGAGGTAACTTATAGCTTCCGATATCTTGCCTCTTTTTCTTGCAATTCTTCCTCTCAACAGCATTACATACGGATCATCTGGAATACTTTTCAAAACTCTATCTGCCTCATCGTACCTCTCAAGACGTATCAATACTTCAGCTATTCTAACTGCTAACTTGGAATCCTTAGTCTTAAAATAAATCTCCTTCAACTTTTCAACATTTCCTAAGCGATAATAAACCTCTTTCAACTCCTCAATAAATTCATCTTCAAACCGCCCTTCAACAAGACTCAAAAATTCCTTAAACTTCCCAAGTTTAAACAGAGCCTTAGCCTTAAACTTCAAAACTTTTTCATCATCTAGCAATATGACCTTATCCCATTTGCCAAACTTTTCCCAAATCTGCGCCAAATTTAACTGAGCCTGCTCATCAAATTCTGTCTTCAATAGTTCCTCAAATAGTTTCTCTGACCTATCAAAATCCCCAAAATTCTTAAGGCTCACTGCAAATAAATACTTCAAGTAGTTATCCCCTTCTAATTCTTTATAAGCTCTCTCAAAATGATATACTGCCTCTTTCCACTCTCCCAGTTTAAAATGAGCTTTTCCCTTCAAATAATCAAGTTCAGCCGAATCTGGGAGATCTTTTATCAATAACAAAGCCCTTTCGGGATCTGCTGCTTCAACATTGGCAAGAGCAGCATAAACTTGAGCAGCAGGAGTTGTAGCGAAGTTTTCATATTTCAGAATAAAATCCCATTTTTGAAGTTGGGAGGCAATTTTAAAGGCCAATTCAACAGCTTCTGGATTAGCCATCTCAACCTCTGGAATCAATGTTTCTAACGCATCCTCAAGTTCTCCCATTTCAACATAGCAATCTGCAGCAGAAAGATAATCTTTCCCTTTACGATAATAAAATGCTGCTTTTTCCAAATCCCCAAGGATCCTGTAAACGCCCCCTAATTTAGCAGCTAAATAAGCAGTTGGAGTCAAGGCATATGCTTTTTCATAAGCTTCCTTTGCTCTTAGATAATCGCTGCTTTTCACCCACCAATCGCCGCATCGTTCGTAAACTTCTGCAGAGGTCAACTTCCCGTAAAGTTCACAATAATACTTACTAGCCTTTTCAAATTCACCTGCCAAGTAGTAAATTCTAGCCTTCAAAAGCTTCACATCATCCTCTTCCTTAATATCATCCAACACGCGTAGTGCCTCGTTGAACTTCCCTTCTTGATAAAGTACATAAGCATAAAGTTTTTTCACACTTGAGTAATCTTTAAAGCGTGCAAGGAGTTTTTCTGCATCTTTCCAACGCTTCTTCTTTATATACATCCTAGCTATCACCACAGCAGCCTCTGGAACATATATATCTACGTATTTATAAAGCGAATTTATCTCCCCCACACAAGCAAAAAATTGAAATCTAATTCTTTCATCAAACGGATGTCTCTCTAACCAAGCTAGTGCTTCTTTTTCAAAACGTTTACACTCATCATTTCTCCACATATTTATTAGTTCTACTCTCTTTTTTACATCCTCAGGTAAATCTGGAACCACTCTTGTTCCTCTTAAAGCGTTATAAACCTTTTGCCACAAAGAGTCACCTTTAAGGTTCTCTGCTGTTTCATCTTCTGTAAACTCTGCATATTTAACAGCCTTTATTACCCTTAACAACCATTCATCATTAGTCTTTTGGTAAATCTTCTTGGCAGCTTCTTCATCATCACGAAAGAAAACAATTTTTTCGTATTCTAATGAATATTTATCATTAACCTTATACAACTCAGCAAGAGCATGATACAGCAACTCCCAATCCTCTTCCCTTTTTGCCAGTTCATAAACTCTCTCCCACTCATTCAACTCAACCAACACTTCGCGAGCCAAATGCTTCTTACCAACTCTATACGCCCACTCTGCCCATTCAACTCCTAAACCTTCTTCCACCGCTTCTTCCTTCGTAATAAGAGAATGCGCCCTATGCCAATTTCCAAGCTTGGCATAAGAAAGCGCTACTAAAACTCTTATAGTTCTACTTAACTCAGTCCCTTCAGCTAACAACTTTTCTGCCTCTTTTACAACATCCTCATATCTTTTCTGCTCAAACAAAGCCTTGAGCTTCAATTCCCCTCTCGCCCAACTCGAACATTTATCCCACAGTCCCAAATTGCAAGCTGCATATGCTAATTTATCCATAAAAACAGTTGCAACTTCCCCCAAACGTCCAAAACTTAAAATCTCATCACCATCTAGCTCTTCAAGCACTTCCACACTAATACAGTCCGCAACTGTCTTAGCATCAAATCTCAATAACCATTCAATATCTTCTATCGTTGCACTAACCTTTCCAAACAACACATCCACCATTCTCTTTTCCTGCTGTCTATAAGCCATTAAATCCTCAAGGTAATCGTCTATCTTAGAAGTTTTAAGGTACTTGAACCAGCACACATCCTCAAAATCCATAGGCAACTCATCTACATCTTCCTCACTCATCACATACAAAATTGGTATCTTCTCATCTCTCTCCAAAATTCGCCAATATGCAGGTTGCCTTCTTAAAAACTCAGCAGCTTGTGAAATATTTGTATAAACAGCCAGTACAAACTCTGCAACTTCACCTCTTGCTTCATCTTTTAACTTTTCAAAGTTATAATCTCTAGCAAGGGCTTTTAGATAATATAGAAAACTATCCTTATCATTTTTAGCCACAAAAGAAGCTAATCTCTTCCAATCTCCCTTCCACGCCAAATACCTGTATAAAATTTTCCCTTTTAACTCTTCTTCAGGAACAACCTCCCCAACTTCTCTGAACTCCACAGCAAGATAAGAAAGCCTGTCATTATCAAATGGTAACTCCTTCAAAATTTTGTACTCGTAAACAAACTTTTCTAACTTGCGGTAGAATATTGCCATATACTTTTTCAAAACATCATTTGAAGGAATAACCGCTCTAGTAAATCTCTCCATTAAATCTCTCGCATCATTTTGAAGTATCCATTCAGCAATTCTCTCTAACGCAGAAGCTGGAATATCCTTTTCCAAAAGTTTTATTATCTGTTCAGTGTCTCTTTTACGGAGAGCAACCTCAGTTATAACATCCCAATAATCATTCTCTTTTGCAACCTTTAAAGCTGCATCAAGTTTTCCTTCTTCTAAATACAACTTAGCCTCCCAATATGAGGTATCCACTCCTTCCAATTTTAAGGTATTTATGAGATCTTTTGCCTTACCAAGAATTCCCATTTTCAAATAAACATCTAAAAGTTTAATAGACACATCTAATCGATAATCCGTACTCAAAGCTTCTTCAAGAATATCAGCTGCCTTTTCAACACGCCCCACTTCCAAAGCAACATCCACAAATTTCAATTTTTCATCAACATTTAGCTTATCCACACATTCAAGTAACCAATCAAAAGCTTTAGCAGCCTTACCTAACTTATACCACGAAAAACCTATAATTTTACGTGCCTCCACATTATAAGGTTCAATCTCCAAAACCTTAGAAGCCTCTTCAATCGCAACCTCCCACTCTTCCCTTTCAAAATAAAGCCGCGACAACTCAAGGTGCGAGTAAAACGTCGTCTTACCAAAACTGTGTAAAATCTGAGCTGCTCTTTCCCTAACCTCTTCACTCTTGTCCTTCAAAGCAACCGTCAACTGAACAATTGCCTCTTGAGAACCTATATTTGCAAGAGCATTAACAGCCTCCAACCTAACAAGACTGGATTCATCCGAAAGCGCTTGAACTATTATTGAAACCAGCTCTTTAGTCCCTATACGCCCCAAAGCTTTAACCGCTTCTGCTCTAACCACAGGAGCACCATCTTTAATCAAGCACTTTAAAAGTTCAACACTGCGCTGCGTAGCAATCCGAGCCAGAGCCTTTGCAACAGCAGTTCTAGCATCAACAGAAAAATTATCTATTCTATCAATATCCTCTACAAATTCATCATCACCTGCAACTGAGGCCAAAGATATCGCCGCAACATTCCTAACTACGAAGCTCTCATCTTTAATAAGCTTTCTCAAATAAGTTAACGCCATCTCACCAAAGTTTTTTAAAACGTAAGCAACTTTTTTTCTGACTTCGACGTGATCATCCACCACAAAGCGCTCTGCAAATGATAAATCTCCACGCAATGCCAAGTATTCAACAACTGCTACACGCACAAGATAATGCTCACTTTCAAACAACTTTTCCTCTATCTCGCGCGGCAGAACAAAACCTACACGCGCACATTCACCTATGAACTTTGCCTTAGCCTCATCGGTGAGAAGATCAAACCTCTTTAAAACTTCTGTAAATATCTCATATGAATAACCAACAAAATCGATTAACCTTTCCAAAACCTGCATATTGTTCAAGAATTTCGACACTTTAGATACTTCAACCATGCCACCTATCTCAGAGATAGCCTTTAAAATGCAAACAGCTTCCGTTGCCTCTGCCACATCTAATCGCGCTTCTAAATCTTTCAACGCCCTTTCATCCTTTATCTTAGCCAAAGCCTCTATAGCTTCTTTCCTAACATCAAAAGCTTCATCTCCTAAAGCTCTGATGAGAGCAACAACCGCTGTATCATCACCAATTTGAGACAACGCCTTTACCACAGCAAGCTTAACCCTGTGATTACTGTCATCTAATCTTCTAGACAAAAACTCACTCACCTGTGAAGTTGTCCAGCGTGCAAGCGCTTGAATTGCCTTCTCTCTTACTAACGGATGCTTATCCTCTGCAGCTTTAAACAAAAGCTCTAACCCATCATCTCGTGATGAATATTTATCTAGAAGCTTTAGTTTCTCCTCAAGCTTTGACTCATCAAACATCTTCACAAGAGCTTCTTCCCTCATAAACTCCTCCCTACCCAATACTAAATTCAACTAAAGCAATCCACTTTCACCTTTAAAGAAGGCTCCTAGCATAAACTCTGCAAGCTTCATCAGAATCATTCGCAAGTTTTTCTATAACCTCACGAGCCCACTCTTTGTCCTTGTAATTTCTCAAGGCTATCAAAACACTCTTTCTAACCTCACTATCCGGATCCTCTGCAAGCTTCAATATCTCCTTAACATCATCTTCACTCTTTGCCAAATCTCCAATTGCCATAACTGCAATACTGCGCACTTTCCAACTTGGATCTTTCAACGCCCTCTTGTAAATTTCAATGCTGTCATAATGCAACCCATAAAGAACACGATATATCCAATAACGTTTTGTCTCATCTGCACTCTCTAACTCCTTCAACAAAACATCCACTATATCCTGTCCCATTTCTATCAAAGCATCTACAGCTTTCCTTTGAGTCGAGGCAAGGTCAACTCTCTCAAGTAATTTTATCAACACTTGAGCCGCCTCTTTCCTCCCAGTTTTTGCGATCGCATCTACAATAAACTCCCTGCGAATATCATCATCACAAACCTCAAGCTTTCTAGCAAGAAAATCAACTATATCAGAACGAGTCCTCCCAATAACCCCCAAAACCTGCAGCGACCAATAACATACATCATCATTTGGAGAATCAACACCTTTTTTGAGCATCTCCAATACACTTTCATTCAATTGTGCGACTCTCTCCAAAGCCTGAGCAGCCTCTCGCCTATTAACCCATCTATTATCAGAAAGCATATCAAATAAAAGCTTTCCAACTCTTTCATCATCTGGAAAAGCTATTAAAATCCTTGGCAACCACTGTTTGGGAATTCTATTTTCCTCTGCAGCTTTTATTATTGCCTCTCTTGCTTTATCCCCACCTATTCCACTTAAAGCATGAGCTGCCCAGTAACGAACATCATCGTTATCATGAGACAAAGCATTTATCAAATCATCAACAACATCATCTCCTAAAGCTGCTAAAATTGTTGATGCCATTCTCCTTACCATCCACTTTGGATGCGCTAAAGCCTCTATCAAATCATCAACAACCTCTAAACCTCTCTCAAGTAGAATATTAGCAGCCAACAACCTTACCTCTTCATTTGGATCACTCAAAGCTTTGATCAAAAGCTTTACAGCCTTTTCTGTAGAATATTCTCTCAACATCTCTACCGCTTCTAATCTAACATTTGTCTTTCTGCTGGAAAGCATTTTCTCAATCTGCTGATAAATTTTTTCTTCCATCTCTATCCCTCCCACAGTGTTTAATTCTCATCTCAGACTAATAAATAATCTCCTCACTTACAATTCCTTCCCAGCTTTTCAAAACTTTGGGAATAGCCTCCACAATTTTAGTTGGATAGCAAGCAACCTTTCCAGTCTCTACGCTTGCAACCTTAGCAGCCTCTATATGCAATTTAACAGCCAAAATTACTGCAGCGTCAAAAGAATCAATTTCAACATCCACAAGCCCCCTTTTTAGCAGCTCAATGTTAATCTCCCAGTTAAGTAAACTTCCTAAAATCCCGGCCAAAATATCACCACTTCCTGCTTTAGCTAGTGAAGGCTCAGTATCATTAAATACAAAATACTTTTTACCGTTAAAATAAACACTTGGAGTCCCTTTCAGTAAAACCCTTGTTTTAAATTTTTTCCACAACTCCACAGCCGTATCAACCTTATGTTGCAGCACCTCTTCCAACGAAACATCGAGCAACCTAGCAGCTTCAGCAGGATGCGGAGTTATAAGGAATCTTTCATTATAAACACCATCTAAAGCCTGCAAACCATCTGCATCTACTACAACAAAGCACTCTTTCTCTCTAAAAGAATCCAGCACTCCTTTCAAATTAAACAATCTTCCTCTATCTAAACCAAATCCCGGCCCAACAACAACACTATTTACTCTCAATTTTTCTAAACGCAAAAGCACATCATCAGAAAACCCAACATCTCTTGAATCATATGGCTCAATAACCACTTCTGGAACAGCAACATCTACAAAAGGAGCAACCTCCTCTGGTATAAACATATAAACCAATCCAGCCCCTGCCAAAAAACAACTTCTCGAGCACATAATAGCAGCACCAACAGTTCCTAAATTTCCAGCAATTATAGATACCTTTCCTGCCATCCCCTTATGAGAGTATTCTTTTTTTCTTAGTAAAACATAGCAATCTCTCAACATATACCCTTTAGGTTCTAAATCATTTCCTTGCTCCTCACTCCCTCCCTCACCACTAACAGGTTCAAACAAACCTATATCAACCACTTTTACGCAAGTTTTACTAAGCAATTCTTCCGTTAAAAATTCACGCTTAAAATATTGAAACGTCACTATAAGATCAGCTGGTAGATAAAAACCGTCTTCACTCCCCCATCCAGATGGAACATCAATTGCTACAACTAACACTCTTCCATTCCGTTGATACTTAGCCACCTTTTCCATTAAGGCCCTAATTCTTCCCTCAACTTTTCCCTTAAATCCAGTGCCAAATACCGCATCAACCACCACAATTCTTTCAAGTAACGTTTCACTCAACTTCGATTCAAACTTCTCAAGTGGAAATATTTCAACTCCCACCTTTTTACATAGAGCATAGTTGTATTCACATTCATCAGTTTTAGGCTCCGAAACTTGAACACAACGAACATCAAATCCTGCCCTCTTTAAGTACCTAGCTATCACATACCCATCTCCACCGTTATTTCCACCACCTGCTAATATCACAAATTTTGAGGATGAAAATCCCTTATCTTCCACAAAATCCAATATATTTTCAAAAGCCGCCTTTCCTGCATTTTCCATGAGAATTTTGGAATCAATCCCCAACTTGTTAATAGTGTAATCATCATTTTTTCGAGTTTGCTTAAAAGTTGCTACAGGCGTTAGACCCAAAACTGCACGAGCCTTTATAGATCTATCCATTCCCAAACAATCCCTCCGCTCAAGTTACCAATTTAAAAACTCATCACTCCTTAAATTCTCCAACTACACTAGCTCAACAGCAACTACAACACACTCTTTCTCATCTGTAACAGTAACACGAGGTCTTCTAACTCCAAGCAATCTCCTCGCAGTACCTCGCGCTACAAACCACGGCTCACCTGTTCTCAATTTGACAAGCTTTAAATCTTTCCACACAAATGAGGCAAAGTGCCCCCCCGCTGCCTTTATAAAAGCCTCCTTGGCAGCAAAGGAGGACACCACATCCTCCCCTTCATTGAAAAACCTTTCCTTCAATCGCTTTGAGGCCGAAAGCATCCTTTCAACTTTGAGTATATCTATTCCCTGCAAAAATCACACCCACCTCAATCTCCGTATTTAATCGTTCCTTTAATTATCATCTCAGATGGATCTTCACTGTAACCTCCAGCAACTTTGACAAATTTCATCACATTTTTCAACTCATCTAATACTTTTACACTCTGTTGATAAACTTTCTCATCAATTTTTTTACTCTTGTATTGCAGTTCTAAGTTGACCTTTGCCATATCTATCAATTTTGCAACACTTACTAAAAAAGCAATGGTAAGACGCGGTGGAAACTTACCTTTTATACCCCGTTTAGTTATAGCCTCCGGATTGCTTGCAACAACTAAAACATTGTCCACAACTGCATATCCGGGAATTGCACCATTATTAGCAAATTGACCACTAATACCCGCAAACTTTCTGTATTCAATCCCATCAATTTTCTCTGGAGATATTCCACCAACCTTTTGAGCAAGCATGAACTCAAAAGCCTGAAGTTGAGCCTTAACCTGCTCTGGATTCTTAACTTTTGCTGCCAATTCCACTATAGGAACAGCAACTGGATTTGCAGATTGAGCCACTTCCTCAATATTAATCATTGAAGGATAACCACCAACTACAAAAGCTATCTCTCCACCAAAATACTGCTTCAATATCTGCATCACCATAGCCGCTTGAGCATTAGGTGCATTATTAATATTAATCTTGTCAAATATAAGAGTTGGAATCCTGAGAACCAACATAAACACTGGATCTGAGTAAACGTATGAAGTTATCATGCCAGTTTTAGCCATCTCATCAAGTGATGCCGCTATATTTTTGTATTCCTTATGAGCCTTCTCATCCCCTACAAGTTTCATCAATCCATCTATCTTAGTCTTTGTCTTTTTAAAACGAACTCCTATATAGGAAAGCCACAAAACCTTATCTTTCTTTTCTTTTTGTTGATTAGTTAAATCAAAACTTCCCACTAACACAACATCACTATCTGAAACTTTTTTAGCCAGCTCCTGTAAAGCTTTTACAGAAATAGAAGCCTGTGGCAAATCTTTGAAAAAGGCAAGTTTTTTGTTAACAAAACCCTCTTCAAGTCTTGCAGCAGCATACCAACTTGTGACAATGGTGTATCCATTCCCAAACTCAATACCTGCAATTAACTTTTCATTCATATCTTTATCTCGAATTAACCAACAATTAGAGGCTTTGGTATTTTCTCTCTCAAGAACAAGATCATTTTTTCTACTAACAAAACCAATCTTTTCGGCATATTTTTCTACACTTACCATGTAATTCTTAATCTTCTGTAAAATAGCATGCGGATCCCCTTTTATCAATGCAAACGGAACCTTCATAGTTTTATCCTTCATAACCAATATTCCAAGTGCAAAATCACCCAAGTTTAACTTTTTAAACTCATCCATCATGTAAAGTGCCAAATCAATTTTTACTTTATCATCTTTGTTCATTCCCCCATTTCTCATAGCCATAATCTTCATACCCACATCCATAAACTTTTTAACCAGATCTATAAACCCATCAACCTTATCTACGTAAAGTAAAACAGGCATTGGCTCGCCTTTGTTAACCAATAAATTCTGAAGATAATCAATTGGAGTAGCAATACTCCCAACTGCAAACATAAAAAGCAAACCACTAATAAGAAGCGTTTTTCTCACAAAATTCATAAAAACCCCCCCATACCTCAAAACATTCAAAAACTACTCTCAAGATCATCAAATCCCTTTTCTTAGACTTCACTTTTTCCACCAAAAAATACGCACTTTTCATCCTCATCTTTCCTAAACAGATACCACCTATTTCCTGTTAAATTCAGCTCCACATTTTGAGAAGCAGACACAGGCACTCCCATAAATTTAACCACTACTCTACCTGCATCTGTATCAATGTGAGCAATTGACTCACCACCAAGAAGCTCAACAATATCAACCTTTCCCTTAACTCCTTTCCCCAGTTTGACATGCTCTGGGCGCACTCCAAACCAGTACTCTCCATCATCCACATTTACACGAGCTAATTCAACTCCTGCAAGATAAACACGTCCCCCTTCAACCTTTGCATCCAAAAAGTTCATTGCAGGAGATCCTATAAATCCTGCAACAAATTTATTCGCTGGCTTGTTGTAAACCTCTTCCGGAGAAGCAACTTGTTGAATCACCCCAAGATTAAATACTGCAATTCTATCTCCCATTGTCATAGCCTCAACCTGATCATGAGTGACATAAACCGTGGTAGCTCCAATTCTTCTATGAAGCTTTACAAGCTCTGCTCTCATTTGAACTCGAAGCTTAGCATCAAGGTTACTCAACGGTTCATCCATTAAGAAAACCTCCGGTTCTCTCACTATTGCTCTTCCAACAGCAACACGTTGACGTTGCCCACCTGAAAGCTCACGCGGCTTTTTATTTAAATACTCATAAATTCCAAGCATTTTAGCCGTCGCCTCAATTTTCTTGCGAATTGTCTCCTCATCCACCCCACGCAATCTCAAACCAAAAGCCATGTTATCGTAAACCGTCATGTGAGGATAAAGAGCATAGTTCTGGAATACCATCGCTATGTTTCTATCTTTTGGATGAAGCTCCGTCACATCACGATCTCCAATGTAGATGCGCCCTTCAGTCACATCTTCTAAACCTGCAATCATACGGAGAGTTGTTGTTTTTCCACAACCCGATGGACCAACAAGCACCATAAATTCACCATCTTTTATCTCAAGATTTATTCCCTTAATAGTGTAATCAGGTTGAGTCGGATACTTCTTATAAACATTATCAAGAAGCACTCTACCCATATTACTCACCTTCCAAACCGTAGTTCATAACTCCAACCCCACAAACTTCGCGATCTCCACCAACACCTGGAATTCCAATAACTCCATAAAAGGCAACAGCTATCTGCCCATTGTAGCGCGCAATTCCTATCTTTAAACCTCCTCCAAAAATGGAAGAGAGTGTACCTTCAAACATTTTCATTGCAGACTCCACGCACCTTATTATAATGTCTTTGTTAGTAGGCGTTGCCTCAACAACTCCAGCCTTCTCAGCCGCAGCAATAGCATTGCGAATCAACTTATTTTTGACATTATCACCTATCCCGCCAGCACGAGTTGCAACAGCCTTTACTCCCACCTCTTCAAGTTCTGCAAACAACTTATCATCGTAGTCATCCTCTATCATCGCAATTGCTAACGCAACCTTAGCAGCCGACAATATACCTTCCTTTGTGCTTGAATCCTTATAATAGAGAAGATCTCTCAACATCAATCTTCCTTCACTCATCTCCTAACTCCTCCTTTTCTCCTTGTTTTAGCCCACAATACTGCTCCTTATCCCCTCCTTGCAAGAGCTTCTCTTATTCTTTCAATTGCCTTGTTGATGTTCTCAATACTGTTTGCATAAGAAAATCTTATGTAGCCCTCGCCATACTTACCAAATGAAGTTCCTGCAAGAGCTGCAACATGGGCTTCGTTTAATAAAAACTCCTCCATCTCTTTAGCTGCCATTCCAGTCTCTTTAATGTTGACAAATACATAGAAAGCACCTTTGGGTTTTAAACAAGACAGTCCCGGAATCGAATTGACTCCATCAACTATAACATCTCTTCTCTCTCTAAACTCCTCAACCATTGCCCTCACTGCATCTTGAGGACCTGTCAAAGCTTCAATTGCAGCCTTCTGTATAAAAGTTGTAGTGCAAGAGTTAAAATTTGTCTCCAAACGCACCATGTGATCTATGAGATGATCCGGAACAATTCCGTAACCTATTCTCCATCCAGTCATAGCATAAGTCTTGGAAAATCCATCTAGCACAATTGTCCTATCTTTCATCCCATCAAACTGAAGTATACTCTCATGTTCCCCCTCGTATATTATCTCCGAGTAAATCTCATCTGCCAAAACGTAAAAATCATACTTTACAGCTAATTCTGCAATTCTTTTTAGATCCTCACGAGTCAGCATACCACCTGTTGGATTTTGAGGTGAGTTTATAACAAGAAGCTTTGTCTTGTCATTTACCAACTTTTCAAGCTCATTTACATCAAGTCTAAATTCGTTCTCTTCACGTAATGGTATTGGAATACACTTTGCTCCACAAAAGTTTGCAACAGATTCGTATATTGGGTATCCCGGATCCGGATATATAACCTCGTCTCCCTCATCCACAAGAGCCAGTATGGTAAAAGTAATAATTGGTTTTCCTCCAGGAACAACTATCACATTTTCTGGATTTACCTTTATTCCACGCTTTCTACCAAAGTACTCAGCAATCGCAGCACGAGTCTCAGGAAGTCCTTGAGAAGGATTATAATGTGTGTATCCCTCAATCATAGCTTCAATTGCCGCATACTTTATGTTAGAAGGCGTATCAAAATCAGGCTCTCCTATCTCAAGGTGCACCACATCTATTCCCTTAGCCTCCAAAGCCTTTGCTTTTGCTAAAACCTCAAATGCTGTCTCCGTCCCAAGCCTCGACATACGCTCTGCTAATGGTTTCATTCCAACCCCTCCCATCACGCAAAAATCAAATCTATACTTTAAAACTCACACTTTATTTTAACACATATAGGCAAAAAAAAAGCCCGGGTGAACCCCCGGGCGTTGCAGTCTACGAAAATGTATTTACTAATTACCTTTTCTTTCCAAAACCTTCAATACCTTATCATAAATTGTCTCAGCATCTAAACCAAATGCCGGCAGCAACTCTTCTGGCTTACCACTCTCTCCAAATCTATCCTGAACTCCCACAAACTCCATTGGAATAGGATGATTTTGCACAATAACTTCTGCAACTGCACTTCCAAATCCACCCATCACCTGATGCTCTTCAACAGTCACTGCAGCTCCACACTTTTTAGCATATTCAACAATTGTATCCACATCTATTGGTTTCACCGTGTGAACGTTTATGACAGCTACAGATAAACCTTTGTCTTCTTCTAAAGCCTCTGCTGCAAGGAGTGCTTCATAAAGAAGAGGACCGGCACCGTATATAACAACATCCGTTCCATCACGCAAAACTCTGGCCTTTCCAACAACAAACTCATCATCTTCCTTAGTAAATATTGGAGTTGGTGCCCTTCCAAACCTCAAGTAAACAGGACCATGCATACGAGCTGCCGCCAAAGTTGCTTTCTTCGTCTCTATTGCATCAGCAGGGACAATTACTGTCATATTCGGTATGCAGCGCATAGTAGCAATCTCTTCTAAAGCTTGGTGAGTTGCTCCATCAGGACCAACAGAGATTCCACCGTGGGCTCCACCAATCTTAACATTTAAGTTGCTATAGCATATAGTAGTTCTTATCTGATCCCACGCTCTTCCTGCAACAAAAACTCCATAAGTCGAAACAAATGGTATTTTCCCCTCAATAGCAAGACCTGCCGCAGTTCCAAGCATATCTTGCTCTGCTATTCCCATATCAAAGAAACGCTCCGGATACTTCTCAGCAAACAACTTGGTCATCGTAGATTTTGAAAGATCCGCATCAAGTACAACCACATTAGGATCTGACGCTCCCAGCTCAACAAGTGCTTCTCCATATCCGTAACGTGTCGGCTTCATCTCAACCTCTCTTCTCTTTATAGGCATATCTTATCCCTCCTTAATTTTCCTTATTTAAAACTTTTAACTCTAATTCAAACCTATACATCTTGAGCCTCAAGCTCAGCCATTGCTTTCTCATACTCTTCCTTACTTGGTGCCTTACCATGCCATCCAGCCTCATTCTCCATGAAAGAAACTCCCTTACCCTTAACCGTATGGGCAATGATGACTGTAGGCTTACCCTTGATGTTTTCTGCCTCATCAAGCGCCTTCTTTATTTGATCAATATCGTGTCCATCAATCTCAATTACTTCCCAGTTAAACGCTCTCCACTTATCAGCAAGAGGTGCTATTCCCATCACGTCCTCTACAAATCCATCTATCTGCAAGTTATTGTAGTCAACTATTGCACAAACATTATCCAGTTTGTAGTGAGCAGCAGTCATTATAGCTTCCCATACCTGCCCCTCTTGAAGCTCTCCATCTCCAAGCATACAGTAAACGCGGTTTGGCTTACCATCAAGTTTCAAACCAAGCGCTATTCCATTCGCCACACTCAATCCCTGTCCCAAAGATCCAGTCGATACCTCAATCTCTTGCATTTTGCTACTCGCAGGGTGTCCCTGAAGTCGCGAACCGAATTTTCTCAAAGTCCAAAGCTCATCCTCTGGGAAAAATCCAACACGGCAAAGCGCTGAATAGTAAACTGGGCATATGTGTCCTTTACTCAATATGAAATAATCTCTTCCTTCCCACTTAGGATTTTTAGGATCAAGTTTCATCTTATAAAAGAATAGCACTGCCATCATATCTGCTGCGCTCAACGATCCTCCCGGATGTCCACTTCCAGCAAGGTAAGTCATTTTTACAACATCTTTTCTGAGCTGATTAGCTATCTTTTTCAACTTTGCAGTGTCCTCCACCGGTCTCTCAAACATCTCCATCCCTCCCAATATATATTCACTAACTTGACAAATTGGAGTTTAATCTCCCCACGTAATTTTAGCAAATTAAGACATGACTTCAAAACACAAATAAAAACAACTATTGAAAAATTGAACTGATTCAACACACCCACCAGTCAAGTTAAAACTCAAAATTACTAATTCAAAGTAAACGTTCCTTCCAATTTAAAAGGCTTCCCCTCAAATAGATGTCCACCAAATGCTCTTCCTTCCTGATCTCCTAAGACAACATGAACATGCCAGTTGCCATTACTTTTGTAACCTTTCAAACTCAAAAGTTCATATCCACCCTTCAATTCAATTTTTTTGTACTCCCTCTTATCAGCCTCAAACCAACCAATCACTGGATTTTTCAAATAACCTATTGCCTCAACATAACCATCTCTATGGGCACTTATTTCTTCCAAAACTTCAAACACATCCTTTGTAAATCCTACTTCCTTCACAAAATACTCTACTTTCACACCTCTTCCCCCCTCTTATCTCTTAATTCTATACGAAATCAATGAACTTAGCGGATCAAAATCAATGTTGTAAATTTGATCTCTCATAACCTTTTTAGAATGCTCTTTTACATCTCTATCCTCAATTATCACTATGTTGTCATAGGCCTTCTGCCTATCCCAGTTGTAACACACAAGGTTCCCTTTTATAACTACTCCACTTCTCTCTTTATCAGGCATAACTTTACCAAACCACCACTTGTAAAAAGGCTCCACTTCAAACCCATTTGGAGCAAACATATAGGCATCAATCTCAATAACGTTATCTGGATACATGTAACGCCCTAACAGGGTATCAACTACACTCCAGTCCTTCCAGCTTATATCAGGATGAAGTTGTAGAATTATCTTTCCCTTAGATCCCGGTTTTATTCCAAGTGCTATCAATTGCAACTTGTTAGTATTCTTAGGATCAAGTCCATCTTTGTCTACAGGATGTTTTAAAAGCTTTCCACCTATGTATATGTCACCTGCTGCCACTATTGTCCCACTTCCTCTGTAAAATCCCTCTATTAAAACATTTCCATCTATATAATGAATCCCCGACAGCTGAATCACTTTTCTCGGATTGTATGGATTCATGAGCGAATCATCGTAACGTGTAGGCTTTTTAAACAACCTTTTAAACCACCCCAACAGAGAATAACTAGCCACATCCTGCCATTTTCCCCAACCACAATAATAAACAACATTATGATACGTTACACTCGTCTTTCCCCATCCTGTCCAGTGCTGAGTATAAAACGTTATATCCTGGGTAGCCACTTTATAAACTCTAGCAGCTCTTCTGTAAGCCTCTGGACTCATCAAACCTTCAACAGTATTTTCAGGATAATCAATACTTGTATCAACCCAGGAACAGTAAACCTCATTCGTAACTTCAACTATTTTTCCTCCCACCTTCTTAGCATATCCACGTCTCGGATGTCCGTATATCTTTAATTTTGTCCTAGCATAAGATACATCCCAAGGAACACTCTTAACTTTTAGATAACTGAATTTGTCAGCATCCTTCACCCAATCCTTTACCCAAGCATTCTTCATTACAACAACACCAGTTAAATCGTTGGCTCCCCTAGCACCAGCACTGAACAAACTCGCACCCTCTCCTCTTTCGTACAATCCAGAGTATCCCATTACTCCTCCAAACCAATCATCAACCCAACCACCAGTTCCTTTGAGCTCTCCATTTTCTGCTAAATATTGAATCATGTCATACCAAACCTTTTGAGCAGCAGCTCCTGTAAACATATCCCCTATCATTGCTCCAATTGATGGATCCGTATTCAAATCTATAAGCGCATCTTTGAAGTAAACATTTCCAAAAATTGCAAGATTTTGATGTATCTTCTTTCCACCTTCCTCTTTATAGCCCAAAATCTCCTGCCCCGAATTTGCAACATATAAGACCTTATCCCACTGTATAGGAACATCTAAGTAACACAATACCTCAAACTCCTCTTCAACAGTTCTTTTTACTCTCCCATACTTAGCCGTTGCTCGAACAGTCAATATCCCTTTTTTGGTATAGGAGTTTATCTTTTCAGTAGTTTTAAACGCAAATAAAACTTTCACTAATTTTGCCTTTGAACCAAAAGAAGATGAAATAGCATTATCTAACCCCTTATCATCTCCACCAAGTCCCGGATCCGCCATAGGAATTTCAACTTCAAATTCATCATCTTTTGAAAATAACTTACTCCATCCAAGCTTCACTTTGTCATCAACATCGTTCACGTAGTATTTCAACATATGAATAGCATGTTCAACCCCTGCCTCCGCTATATTTGTGGCAATTACATAATCACTCACTGCAATTGCCTGACTCATCTCATTTCTAAAAAACTTAAGCAAAAACGCCCCCACAATCATAAGAACTGTAATTATACCCATCACCGTATAAAGAACCATACCTCTTTTAATCTTTCCCTTAAAACTCATAGTCATCCCCCAATAAAAATTATAACCACACCAACCCAAATTATCCCCACAAAACATGGGATTTAAATTCACTAAAGATCTTTCAAGATATAAAAAATACTTTAGCACTTATCAAAAAACTTCAAGCACAATAAACCTCAATACTTCATTAAACTCAGATTTCTCAGTTCACTTTGCAATAAACTCACCGACTATTTTTATCAATTTCATAGGATCCGGTGGCTTTTTCAAATATTCGGTAACTCCTAATTTTTCAACCTCAGCTATTACTTCTGGATTTTCCTCTGTCGAAAGTATAACTATCGGTTTGTGTGAAAACTCTGAATTCCCCTTCAATTTCTTTATAAGCTCCACACCATCCATTTTAGGCATATTAAGATCTATCAAAAATAAATCCGGATCTAAACTTCCAAGCTTTTCCAGGCAATCGTAACCATTTTCTGCCTCATAAACTTCGTAACCTGCTTTTTCCAAAATACTTTTTACTGCCATTCTGACTACGTTTGAATCATCAACTATCATCACCTTAGGCACAATTAACCACCTCTTCAAATTAAACTACTCTTCAGGTTTGCGATACACCACTGCTCCCTTGTAGTGCAAAACCTCAAACGATGTCGTAATATTGGATAAACTTTCGCTGTGTCCTAAAATCAAGAATCCTCCCGGCTCCAGTGCAAAGTAAAAGTTCCTAATAACCTTCTTTTTCACATCAAGAGGAAAGTATATTATAACGTTACGGCAAAATATGGTGTGAAATCCCCTCATCAGCATCATTTTAGTAGTATCAACAAGGTTCAACTGCTTAAACTCCACATACCTTTTCAATTCAGGCTTAACCACCCAGCTGTTATCCTTCTCTTCAAAATACTTTTTCAACAAATCTGAAGGCACTTTATCAACTGCCCTTTTAGAGTAAATACCTTCCCTTGCCTGTTGAAGAGCAAATGCATTTATATCGGTCCCTACAACCTTAAAATTTCTGACACCATTTTCAAGCATTATTATAGCCAGTGTATACGGCTCTGCTCCCGTGGAACATCCTGCACTCCAAAGCTTCACAAATGAGTGCTTTTTCAACTCAGGAACTATATATTCTGCAAATATATCCAGCTGATACTCTGTTCTGAAAAAGTAAGTTTCACCAACCGTAATGAAATCAATAAATTTATCAAATTCTGATTTGTCAAAGTTTATATAGCGCAGCCACTCCTCAACACTTTTCAAATTCTTCTCTCGCAGTCTTTTGCTAATCCTCAGTTCTAAAATGCTCCTCTTCATATCAGGGATCTCAATCCCTGCTACCTCCATCGCCTTCTTTTTTAGTAATTCAAATTCCCTATCAGTCATTACTCTCATCACCCTTTCTGCAGAACTCTGAGTAAACCTCAAACAATTCTTCAAGCTCTGTATCCACGCTACGTGCTCCCTTAAACGATAAAAACACCTTCTTAACCTCTTCAAAATACTCGCCCACATGGAGATTTAAAAGAAGCATTATCACTCCCTTCAAAGCATTATCTGACTGTATCTCTAAAATAAATTTTCTAACAACCTCTGAATACTTTTCATCCCCTCTTTCCAAAAATACCTTGATAACTCTATCGGTAACCTCTTTCCTAGATATATAGTATTCTATTGGTCTGAACAACACCTCATACCACTCATCAAAGTTTTCAGTGTAATAAGCATTTGCTAAAACCACATCAACTACTAGATCATAAACCTGTTCTATATCAAATGAATTCACTACATCTTGCACAAGTGTCTTTAATTTATAAATTGGAAAATCGAAAGCCAACTTTAAAAGTGGGGGTCTTAATTCCAAGACTAACCAAAAGTCCTCCACAATCTCCATTCTTTTATAGCGTGGAAGAACCACAGCACTCTCAACTAGAATTATTTTCTTAGTATAGGACAATTCTTCAAGTAAAGTCGCAAGTAAAGCAAGCTTATCTGTAGGTAATCTAAGCATCATCTCTTTAAACGTGAAGTCATCCTCCTCTTCCAACTTACTAGCAATAAGAGCATCAAATTTCTGCAACACTTCCTCATCAAATTTTCCCATCAAAGCAACCTTTTGATTCAAATTTCCATACTGAAACACAATCTCTATTAAAGTCCTATTCAGCAACTTAGGAGGAATACGCTCAATGATGACGTCAAAAACCTCTCCCAATCCATCCTCACTTACGTACAAACTTGCTAAATCTCTTATACCCCCCAGCACATAATCCCAACACCCCTTGTAAGCCATAACAGCAACCGCAATTTTGCAACTCTTCCAGTCCCGCCTGGTAATCCAATTCTCACATCTGAAATGAGTAGCCAAATAAGCCGCTACCCTAACATCCTTTATCTCTTTAGATCGTTCCACAATCTTCTCAATAAACTTTCCAAGCCTTCCAACGCCATCTAAATACCTAATTAAATTATCAATTTTCAAATCTGCAAAAAATTTCTTTAAGATCCTCTGTTTTATGGGAAGATAAACTCCTCTATCATTCATCACTTCCAACACCTTATCAAGTATAGATACTCTCACCTTAGCTTCAACATCTTCACTCTCCACAACCTTTATCAACTGCTCCAAATCTTCTTTAGTAAAAGCCTCGTTTTCCATCACTTTTATAGCTATCTCTAAAATCTCATACTCTCTTTTCTCTATTAATCGCTTCATATATTCTCTTAAAACATCAACTTTCTTTAAAGTCGAAAGCGTGGTAACAAACATTATCTTTCCCCATGCATCTTCATTCGAAAAAGCATCTATAAGGGTCTTTTCTTTTCCTGGAAACAGCTTAAGCACAGCTTCTGCAGCTGCCAACCTCACATTTTGATTTGAATCCTCAAGAGCCTTCATCACAATCTCTTCACACTCATCCCTTCCACATTCAGTTCCTATAATTAAATCAACTGCAAACTTTCTGATTGTCGGATCTGCATCAGAAAACAGCTTTCTTAAACCTTCAATATCCACTCGCTTTAACTCAAGAAGAAGATCATAAGCCGCATTTCTAACATACAACTTTTCTTCCATTATCAGCTCTATCGCCTTTTTAACCACATAATCGCTACCTACATACTTTAGAACTTCGGCGGCAATCTCTCTCACCGCAGTATTATCGTAATAAAAAAACTCAAATACCAAGTCGATGCTCTCTTTATCAAACTCTTCGCGCGGTATATCCTTTAACGAATACAACAATAACCCTTTCGTATCATCATCTGAAGTTTTCAACGCTTCTTTAATTATCTCTTTAGGACTCATAACCTACACTCTCCTTTGTGAGATCCTCACTTTAAATTATAAAACACAACTAAAAATTCTTGGTTTCCCTTATCACCCTTTACCTTTGATGGAATAAGAGGAGTAGCTTCAAAATCCTCAGATGCAACTTCATAAAGCTCTTTAATCAATTTTTCTCTAACTTCCATTGCAATATCAAATGCCAACTCAGATGGAATAACACCCCGGTACCTATCTGCTATCTCTTTTCCTGCCTCAAACTGCGGCTTTATAAGAGCTACCATTTTACCACCTGGATTCATCCTAGTTGCAATAACTTTCTTGAACGAATTCATAAGCTTCAAAATTGATATAAAAGAAACATCCACAACTACAAGATCCACATTCTCATCTAACAACTTCTCATCAAAATACCTAAAATTTATTCCTTCGAGCAAAACAACTCTTTCATCATTTCTCAATTTCCAATCCAACAAACCCTTACCAACATCAACTGCAAAAACTTTTCGCGCTCCACGCTGAAGCAAACAATCAGTAAATCCACCTGTAGAGCTTCCCACATCCAAACACACCAAACCCGAAACATTCAATCCAACTTCATCCAAGGCAGTTTCCAATTTATAGCCAGCACGACTCACATATTTAGGAATCTCCTTCAACTCAAGCTCACAATCATTTCTAACCTTAATTCCTACTTTATCAATAACCTGACCATCAACTATGACTTTTCCAGCCATAATCAAGCGCTGAGCTAAAGTCCTGCTAGCCACTAATCTCCTCTCAACGAGAAGAAGATCCAGACGCACCTTTTTAACCTTTTTTGACTCACTCATTTTTTACTCCACACACCACTTTCTAATCCTTTCTTCTATGCTGTCTGTATCAAGATTACAATGCTTTAACAGATCCTCAATTTTTCCATGAGGAACAAACTCCTCCGGTATTCCTATAGACAAAGCCTTTAATCCAACGCCTCTTTTAGCAGCCCATTCTGCAACTGCTGAGAATAAACCTCCCGTCTGGGAATGCCACTCAACAACTACCAACTTTTTCCCACTTCTTACAATAGTTTCTAGCAACTCCTCATCCATAGGTTTTAAAAACACAGGATTTACAACATCCCAACCATTTTCAATAAATCTTTTAAAAAGTCTTGAGAAGAAGAAGCCCTCCAAAATCACAACAACATCTGCTTTACTAGTGCGAACCTTTTCCAACCTATCCAATTTGGGAACGTAATTTTCTAAATTTTCATCATTAGATGAAGAGTAATATTCCCATACACCTTTCTCAACAGAAACGCTTTCCTCAATCCCCAACTCTTCCAAAGATGACGCCTTTGCTCTAGGATATCGAATTGCAACTGGCCCTTCTTTATAATTAACTGCCCATTCAAGGAGAGCCTCTAGGTGTTCTCGAGTAGGAGCACTAGTCAACACCATATTCGGCACTATCCGAAGATAACCTATATCAAACACTCCGTGATGAGTAGGTCCATCTTCTCCAACCAATCCGGCTCTGTCTATAGCAAACACTACAGGCAGATTTTGTAAAGCTACATCGTGAATAATTTGATCATAACCCCTTTGTAGAAAAGTAGAGTATATTGCAACAACTGGCCTCTTACCCTCTTTAGCTAAACCTGCTGCAAACGTAACAGCGTGCTGCTCACAAATACCAACATCAAAGAATCTATCTGCAAACTTTGCCTGAAACTCTTTCAACCCCGTTCCTAAAGGCATTGCAGCAGTTATCGCATAAATGTTATTGTTCTCCTTTGCTAACTCAGTTAACTTTCTCCCAAACACTGAACTGAAATTCTCACTTTTTTTGACTTTGGGACCGGATATTCCATGGAATTTTTCAGGATCCTCCTCTGCTTCAAACCATCCTTTCCCTTTCTGTGTAAGAACATGCAACACTACGGGACGCTTTATAGTCCTTATACTTTTTAAAACCTCATCCAGCAACTTAATATCATGCCCATCAACTGGACCAATGTACTCAAATCCGAGGGAAGTAAAAAACGATCCACCAGTGAACAAATACTCCTCCAGCGTCTCCTCGAACTTAAAAAGCTTATCAAATACTCGTGCAGCCCCTTTTAAATTTTTGAGTTTAAGACTTACCTTAATCTTTTGCAAGTAAGAAGACAAAGCCCCCACATTTCTGTCTATTGACATTCCATTATCATTGAGTATTATTAGAAAATTTTTTCCATACTGAGGAGCATTGCAAAGTCCTTCATAAGCAATTCCCGCCGTCAACGAACCATCACCTATAACAACAACCGTCCACGTATCGGTATTGTGACGGGCAACATTTATTCCAAGCCCCGCAGAGATAGATGTGCTACTATGACCAACCGCAAAGTGATCGTATGGGCTCTCCCAGGGGGCTATAAACCCGGAAATTCCATTGTATTGTCTAAGTGTAACAAATTTATCACGCCTATCAGTGAGAATTTTATAAGGATAAGATTGATGTCCAACATCCCATACTATCCTGTCTCTTAAAAAATCAAAATTCCTAAGCAGCGCCATAGTCAACTCAATAACTCCAAGTGAAGGAGCAAGATGGCCCCCATTTTGGAAACAAACGGTTATTATATATTTTCTTATCTCAGTAGCAAGCTTTTCAAGCTCTTTGTAAGTCAACTTTCTGAGATCACGTGGCAGATCCAACTCAAATAGCATTGCTGCTCCCTCCTTAAAAACTTCAAACCACCCATTTTAAAGCTAAAGCCTTGAGATACCAGCAGGGTATGAATAAATATAACCCTAACATCAATTTAACAACACAATCCAAAATTATCAAAAGAAAACTAATAGTTGCAAAACCTGAAAAGGCCAAAAAGCTAACAAATATAAAATGGTCGGGGCGACTGGACTTGAACCAGCGACCTCGTGCTCCCCATGCACGCGCTCTAACCATACTGAGCTACGCCCCGACCCTTTTTTTCTCTCAGTGGCGGAGAGGGCGGGATTTGAACCCGCGGCACGCATAGAGCGTGCACTTGATTTCGAGTCAAGCGCCTTCGACCGCTCGGCCACCTCTCCAATTAAATTTTACACTTAAACCCAAGCCACTGCAACGTAGCAACATCCGCAACCTCTTTTAACTGAAATTCCTAAAAGTTTCTTCAAACAAATCTCTTGCTTCTCCTAAAGCCCTTTCAAAATCAACCTTGCCTCTCCTAGCTTTAAAAAATAGTCGCAGCAACTCCCCAGTCAGCCTCTTCAACCTCTCATCGTCTATTAACCGCCATTCAACCAAGTGATGATATGGATGCTCTTTCTCAAGAGAAGCTAAAGAAACATTTGAAAAAACAGCACCAAATCTTGGCTCAAGGGTAGGAAAATAAACGCTCCTGACTCGGGCAGTTTTCAAAGCAGAAGCACACATCAAACACGGCTCCAACGTAACGAACACATCAACATCCACCAATTTCCAGCGCTTCAAAATGTTAGAAACTCTCCTTATTAGCACAATTTCAGCATGAGCCGTTGGATCTAATAGAGTCTCTCGTAAATTATACGCAATGGACACAATTCTTCCCTCATACACAGCGACAGCTCCTATTGGAACTTCCCGCAATTCGAAAGCCTTCAAGGCAGCTTTATAAGCAGCTTTAAAATAAAAAAGCGAATTTTTGGGACTTTCCAAAATATCCAACCTCTCTCACTGCAAATGTGATAAAAATAAGCACAACAAACGCGCCCGGCAGGAGTCGAACCTGCAACCTTGGGATCCGTAGTCCCACGCTCTATCCAGTTGAGCTACGGGCGCTTTAAAAATTTGCTGTAAGAATCACAAAACCCAAAGGTAGGTAAAAATAAAAAGAGCGGAGAGGGAGGGATTCGAACCCTCGGGGCGGTGTTACCCGCCCTCTCGCTTAGCAGGCGAGCGCCTTCGGCCGCTCGGCCACCTCTCCGCATCTTGAAGGCGCTTGCAATCTACCAAGCACAATTGCATTATCACTATCCATTCGGACATTTTAATTTTAACACTTTACCAATTGCCAATTCAAGTCAAAATACAATCCTGTAGACATGCTCACGAAGCCAGCAATTTCTTTAAAAATGCTTTTACATTATCAAACCAGCCACTTTTTTCTTCTGAGTCTTCTTCCCGTTTTTCAACAACAATTTCTTCAGCAGTATTTGAATTCTTCTCTTCAGACTTTACCTTTTTCAACACCTTTTCTACATTTTCATCTATATAGAGATAAACAAGTGCATACAAATTATCATCAAGTTTTACCTGATCTATGGGATTGGCTTTTCTCACATCGATACTAAAGCTAAGATTACCTATTTTCACAATTTTAGCCTTTCCATCAACAAATTCAAATGGACTCACCGGAACATGCACATAGAATATCTGACCTTTTTTTTCAAAATTTGGACGTTGTTTCAGCGTAAGTCTTACCAAAAAATCTCCGTAATCGTAAACTTCTCCCTCAATCATACTTCTATACAACTTCAACCGCACCCTTTTCTTTTCCAACTTGTACCCTCTACCATTACATTCTGAACACATATCCTTTCCAACTCTACCAGTTCCCCCACACCGTGAACACGTGCTAACAAATCTAAAAAATCCTCTAGTTACTTCAACCGCTCCTCTTCCTCCGCAGTACTTACACACTTCAAAACTCTCATAACCGCTACCTTTACAACGCTCGCAACTCCTCTTCAATTCAACATCAACTTCTACCTCTCTTTCAAAATACAAATCCACCACATCAACTGCCACATCCACAATCTGCTTTCTCGAACCTCTCCTAGAAGAGAAGAGGTCAAAGTCTGAAAAAAACGAGTCAAATATGTCGAATATATCAAATCCAAAATCCGTAGAAAAATCAAAAGAAAAACTTCCACCAGAGTCGTATTGACGGCGCTTTTCTGGATCCGACAAAACCTGATAAGCCTCTACAATTTCTTTAAACTTCTCCTCAGCATTAGGATCGTCTGAAACATCAGGATGATATTTTCTTGCAAGCCTTTTGAAAGCCCTCTTTATCTCCTCTTGGGTAGCATCACGGGATACTCCTAAAATTGAATAGTAATCCTTTACCATATTCCCACCACCTAATATTATTCATCTTCAATAAAAATTTTATCCCCAACGCTTTATTTTACAATATGTTTTATTTATACTTTAGTTGTGGTTAAAACTACTTAGTAAAAAAATAAAACACATAAGGAGGGTGCAGTATGAACGAAAGAAACCGAGTCTCTGAGGAATTGAGTAGATTAAAAAGGAATGTCCTACTTTCTACATTTGGAGCTGCATTGATCGTCTTCACAATTGTAGCATGGGTATTCATGTACTTGGACAAGCAGCATACAATATCATTCGTAATCCACACCTTAAATACACTCACAGAAAGATTCACACCTACTGATCTTAAAAAGATACTCATTCTTAATTTTAAAACAAATAAAGAAAAGGCAATTTATTGGTTTAATATAGCAGATAAAGTAGTTAAAAATTCGAATTACAAAGAGACTATAGGTAAAAAATGCATAATAATGAAGTATCCTAGTAAGAAAAACGTTTATTTAATTTCCATTCCAAATTTAAAGATGGAAATACTTGCAGTATCACATCCAAAAGAAAAAAACTTCTTTGTTGGCATAAATCCTAAACTAATTACCTCTGCTAATATGAAAGAGAATTTCAAATATCTCTTTGCACTGTTATTTATATTCTTGATTGGCAGCAGTATAGTAGCCGTAATGAGTTTAAATCGCATTTTCTCAGATATGACACAGTTCATCAATGAAGTCTTTGCGTTAGTTGAAGACAAAAATGATTTGAGGTGGAATACACAACTTGAAAAGGGAGTTGTAGGAAAAGTTGCACAAACTCTCAAAGAGTTTGTGGTTCACATAAATTGGCTATTCTCTGAGACAAGGAAAATCATCTTGGAGATTCAAAATTCAATGAATAAAATTGCTGACCTTACCTCTACAATGAAAAATAGAGCAAATAAATCCCTTGCTAATGCTGAAAACATAGCAAGCGCAGTAGAAGAACTAAACATGGGATTAAAAGAAGTTAATCAAAATCTCAATCAAATAAAATTACTAACTGATAAATTTGCTGAAGTTGTAGATACATCCTTTAGAAATTTAACTTCTTTGGTTGAATGGTCAAATAATCAAGGATTGCCAAAATTGGAAAATCTTCATTCATCAGCCAATGAATTAAACGTTGCCGTCTCAAAAATAAAACAAGCTGTAATTATAATCTCCAACATAGCATCTAAAACAAACCTGCTGGCTCTTAATGCTGCGATTGAAGCAGCCCGTGCAGGAGAAGCAGGTAAAGGATTCGCAGTTGTAGCAGATGAAATCCGCAAATTATCTGATAACACTGCAAAGCAAGTTAAAGAAATAAATCAAATAATTTCAAATATTGTGACAGTAAGCAATGAAGTAGGCGAAGGCATTTACTCCTACGTTCAAGAAAACAAGAATGAATTGGAAAATTTGAATACAACTCTTTCAATGTTTAGTGAAGTTCGCAATCAGTTTAATTCTATACAGCTCAGCATATCTCAAGTTGCAAGCGCTGTTAATCAAGGAGTAGAAGCAGCAAGCAGTATACTTGAAAATATTCTTGAGTTGACAGAGCAAGTCAAACTCAATTCAAATGCTACAAAAGAAATTGCAAGTCATGTGGATTCAACAAAACGTGAAGTGGAAAATCTTGCTGATAAAGTAGCTAAGTTGAAGATGATGGATATATAATTTAAGCACAACAAGGTGTAGCATTTAAAATCCCAACAAAACAATGAAAATAGTAAAAGCCCCCTGTTTAGGGGGCTGCTTTTTTATGCCTTTATTCACGGTATATCTATTGTTTCGATTACCTAAGCATATACACTATAGCAGGAACAACTACTATAGCATAACTACACATAAACGACAACCAAGGCAGGGCGGAGCAATTTTTCACGGAATTTATACCCTTTTCTGTGAACTTTAGCAATTAAATTCACACTACTCTCATCTGGAGCTTCTTCCCTTCCCACCGCTTCATGCAGTTCTGGATCAAACTCTTCTCCCTCCTTACCAACCTCTTCTAGTCCCATTTTCTCAAGAGACGTAATAAATTGCCTCAGCATAACTTTTAATCCCTCTTCATCTATTCCATGCTCTAAGGCCATCTGCATAGAGTCAAGAACCGGTAAAATTGCCTCTATCAAATCCACTTCTGCCCTCTTCTTTATTTCCTCTATCTCCCTCTTTTGTCGCTCCTTTAAACGGTTGAATTCATCCTTTAAACTCTGAACAGCCTCAGCATAGCTACGAGCTCTATCTTCAAGAAATGAAACCTGTCGCTTCAATTTTACAAGCTCCGAACTTAAAGTGCTTATAGTTTTCTGAGCCAGATAAGCTGTAAATGCTGTACTTAAAAATACTGGATTTTCTAGGTAATTTTCAAAATTTTCTACTTTTTCTACGTCGCTATCCTCCCCACCAGTTTCTTCAACTTCTACTCCAGAATCTTGGGAACCCTCACTTTCTTTCGAATTTTCACTCGAGACACTTTCTTCGGAATAACTAAGCTTTTCCTTTAAAAAATTCACGAATTCTGCAAACTCCTCTTTTATCTTGTCCTCAGCCACATCTGAGAAGAAAAGCTCTAACCCCTTTAAAATAGCCTTAAACTCTTCTTCTCGCAAAATTTTCTCCAACCTCTCAAATTCCATACCTATTCCCCCTATCCTTTAGTATTCTATTCTTTAGTACTAGCAACCATATAATTTAAGCAAAATCATAAAAACTTAACGACACTTTACTCTTTCTTTTCAACTCAAGACTCTCTCTAAGTTTAAAACTATCCATCAACTTTGCCAACTCAGCAAAATACTGTCCAATTTTATACCAATTTGTCCAATATGGTAAAACTACTCTCAACCTCTTTCCTCCCGGAAAATCAACATCCATTATGCATAAACACTCATCATCCGCATATTTAAAACCAAAAGCTCCCGGTACAAAACCTTTAATCACAGGATTTTTAAGCGCTTCATCTATTACCTTTAACACAGTCCTCGCAGCATTTCCAAAATTTTCAATATTCTTAAAACCTCTCACACGAACATCAGCAACATTCGACGCATTATCAACAAACTCTTCAAACAGTTTAAAAATCTGCCATGAAATTCTTCCCATCTCTCTCATAGCATCCGATAACTGTAAAACTTTAAACAAATTCACTATCCTATTTATCAATTCATTTGGCAATTTCTCCGGAATTTCAAAAACTTTTCTTCCCTCAAACACAATAACGGTTTTATTAGATAGTGGCACCATTTTTATTCTATTAACATCTACTCCTATTTTTTCAAATGCTATCACTACTCCTCTTAATTCCTCCGAAAACACCATCTCAAAGAAAAGTTCCACTCCCACCTTTTCTATTACATCCCTGACATCCTCTCCAACTTCATCCGGAAGGCTTATGACAGAGTTAAGGTATAGAAGAAGGGCTTTAAAAGTTGGAACCCTTCCACTAACTGCATGCAGCTGCCTCAAAAAACCCTTTTTTTCCAAATCAGACATAACATTCCTTACAGTAGCAGAGCTATATGGAAGAGTTGAAGCAACAACTCGAGAACCCACACTATTTCTACCTTTCACATACTCTTCTATAACTCTTAACAAAACTTCCCCTTCTCTTTGGCTCAACTCCGACGAGAGTAACCTCAACTCTCCCATAAGCCTTCCCTCTCCATCAGAATTTAATCAAACAATTTGAACACCAACATAATTAAACACCAACTTTTCGAAACCACAACAACTTCAAAGATTTTCTTGCAAACAAAAAGGGCACCCATCCAGCTCTTGCCAATGGAGCAGCAAGGAAACTGAACAGGTGCCCTACTTCATATTCAACTTTAGAAGTCAGTTGCAGGCATATTCATGCTCTTTTCTTTCTCTGGCTTATCCGCTACAACAGCCTGCGTAGTAAGAATCATTGCAGCAGCAGAAGCAGCATTCAGAAGTGCACTTCTTGTAACCTTTGCAGGATCAATAATTCCTTCGTCAACCATATTAACGTAAGTTCCATTTAGAGCATTAAAGCCCCATCCCCAATCCATGCTCTTTACCTTTTCTACAACCACTCCACCTTCATAACCTGCATTCTTTGCAATTTGCCTTACAGGCTCCTCAAGTGCTCTCTTCACTATTTCAACACCAAGCTGCTCATCTCCTCCGAGATTGTAATTATCAAGATCCTTTCTCAAGTGAATGTAAAGACTTCCTCCACCCGGTACAATTCCCTCTTCTACTGCCGCCTTTGTCGCACTAAGTGCATCCTCTATTCTCATTTTCTTTTCTTTCATTTCAGCTTCCGTTGCTGCACCAACTTTTATAACTGCAACACCACCAGAGAGCTTCGCAAGGCGTTCCTGAAGCTTCTCGCGGTCATAATCAGAAGTTGTCTCCTCCATCTCTTTGCGGATCTGTGCAATCCTCTTCTCTATATCCTCTCTTGAACCATATCCACCAACAATAGTCGTCTTCTCCTTGCTCACAATTACACGCTTTGCACGTCCCAAATCCTCAAGAGTTGCACTTTCAAGCTTACGCCCAAGCTCTTCACTTATCTTCTTACCACCAGTTAAAATTGCAATATCTTCAAGCATTGCCTTCCTTCTCTCACCAAATCCCGGTGCCTTCACTGCTACCGCCTGAAGAGTTCCGCGAATCTTGTTAACAACAAGAGTTGCAAGTGCTTCTCCTTCTACATCCTCTGCAATTATAAGAAGTGGTTTTCCAGTTTGAACTACTCTTTCAAGAACTGGAAGAAGCTCACGGATATTAGAAATCTTACCTTCGTAAATAAGAATAAACGGCTCATCCAAAACTGCCTCCATCTTATCTGGATCTGTCACCATGTAAGGAGAGATGTAACCACGGTCAAACTCCATTCCCTCAACAACCTCAAGCTCAGTCTTTAAGCTTTTTCCTTCTTCAACTGTAATAACACCATCTTTTCCAACCTTCTCCATTGCATCAGCAATCAGATTTCCAATTTCAGAGCTGTTTGCTGAAATTGTTGCAACCTGCGCAATTTTCTCCTTTGTCTCTATTGGAATTGCCTTCTCCTTAATCTTATCTGCCACGTATTCGGCAGCCTTAAGAATTCCATTACGAATAAGTTGGGGATTTCCACCGGATGCGATGTACTTAACACCCTCGTGCACCATTATTTGGGTAAGAAGTGTAGCAGTGGTAGTACCATCTCCTGCTGCATCTTGAGTCTTGGTTGCAGCCTCTTTTATAAGCTGAGCACCCATATTCTCGAAACGATCCTCAAGTTCAATCTCTTTGGCTATGGTAACACCATCATTGGTAACCGTTGGAGTTCCAAATTTCTTATCCAGAACCACATTGCACCCCTTTGGTCCCAAAGTCACCTTAACTGCATTTGCGACTGCATCTACTCCACGAATAAGAGCATTGCGAGCTTCGTTATCAAATTTAAGCTCCTTTGCCATAGCTCCCACCTCCTGTATTTTCTAATTATTTTTTATCCAAACAGCAAACAAATACCGCTTGTTTAACCTTCAACAACTGCCAAGATATCATCCACCGAAAGAAGAAGATGCTCTACCTCATCAATTTTTACTTCGGTACCTGCGTACTTAGAGAAGATAACCTTGTCATTAACCTTAACCTCAATTGGAAGTGTCTGACCATTCTCCAACATACGGCCAGTTCCAACTGCAACAACAGTACCTATTTGAGGCTTTTCTTGAGCAGTATCAGGAATTACAAGGCCACTTTTAGTAGTTTTTTCTTGTTTTTCAATGCGTACCAAAACTCTGTCACCAAGAGGCTTTATCTTAATTCCAGTAAGTTCCATTGCCATAACTCCCACCTCCTAATCTTCTATTTTTTATATTAGCAATCACTATTTTCTGCTGCTAATATAACACACCTTTCACTCCACTGTCAACTCGCGTAAGGAAATAAATTCTAAAATTAAAAAAATAAATTCCAAACGTTTATCCTTCAAGCTAAAATTTTAATTAAGCACAACAAATTCAAATAAAAAAGCTAAAAGAAAGCTAAGTAAGTAAAACTTGTTATTTAATTAAAAGTTGAATATTTTGCTAGTACTTCCGCTCAGGAATTTCCTTCCTATTTTCTTACCTTTAACACTTCCCCCCACGCCAATTCAATTATCCGGTGCTGTGGCTCAAAGCACTCCTTCTGCACGTTGTAAAACAGCACATTCTCTTCCACCCATTCTTGACCCTCTTCATACTCCATCTCCTCTATCCTCTTGAAACTAAAACCTTTCTTGATTAGACGTTTTATCTTCGCACTTGCCATCCTCAACTCATCTTTTACCACATCTTCAAACTCCCCATAAAGCGCCACCTTAGCCACTATATCCTCTATCAAAGCAGGATTCCCCCCTGTGTAGTTGTAAACACCTTCAGGATCAAGCTCCACATCATACTCCCTGCTCCAGTATCGGATAAGTTCCATCGCCTCTTCGCGTTGCAACTCATCCAGCAAATAAAACCTCATCCGCTTCTCCATCCCAGATTTCGAATAAAGCTCCGCATAAAACGTGCTGTCTGAGGTAAGGACAATGACGTGCGCTAAGTGCTGGTGTTTCGTGAGTGAGATAAAAAACTCCAATACGCTGTCTATAAGCTTTTTCCCCCCGTTGTAATAAAGTTCTCTTAAACTCTGCAGCTCATCAACCACTATCACAGGATTTTTCACCTTCTTTAACTCCTCTATCAACGCAAGATAAAGCTCCTGCAATACATCCTCAAACTTCACATCCCTTGACACTTTAAACCCCATCACACTAAACTCAAACCTGCTTCCGTTGAACAGCCTCCTTATAAAATTCTGCTCGCGGCGTGCAAGGCGTAGTAGATACAACAAAACCTTCACAAAATCTTCTGGGGCTGATACATCAAGCAATCGCAAATCAAGGTAAAAAAACGTGTGCGTCGCACCAAGCCTTTTCATCACTTCCTGCATAAGCGCAGTTTTGCCGCAGTTCGCCTTGCCCGTCACCGCCAAAATCTTATTCGCCTCATGTTCCAAATACAGCCTCATCCAACCTATCTCACGCTCGCGCCCTATAAACACCATTAATTTTCACCTCACAAGCAGCAGGAGTGATGAAGGGGGTGGCCGATAGACACCATCAGGACTCACCCAGCAACTCATTCCACGCTAGCTCCATCATCCGGTGCTGAAACTCAAACTCCGCAGTCTCTACATTGTAAAACAACACATTCGCATCTACCCACGCTTGTCCTTCCTCCTTCCTCAGCTTCTCCAACTCCTTCAACTCAAGCTTCTTCTCCTCCGCATACGTCGCTATGTAATCCTTCAAATATCCTTTCTTCAACTCAACCGCTTTCCTAAAACCAAGACGCGCTGCCTCTGATACCACCGTCTCTATCAACGCAGGATTCCCACCTGTGTAGCGATAAATCCGTTCCGGCTTAATATCCACCTCGTATTCTTCGCAGTAATAACAAATAAGCTCCATTGCCTCCGCACGATCCAGTTCATCCAGCAAGTAAAACTTCATCCTCTCGTGCATCCCAGATTTCGAATAAAGTTCCGCATAAAACGTGCTGTCTGAGGTAAGAACAATTACGTGCGCTAAGTGCTGGTGCTTCGTGATCGAAATGAAAAATTCCAATACGCTGTCTATAAGCTTTTTCCCTCCGTTGTAATAAAGTTCTCTTAAACTCTGCAGCTCATCAACCACTATCACAGGAGTTTTCACCTTCTTTAACTCCTCTATCAACGCAAGATAAAGCTCCTGCAATACATCCTCAAACTTCACATCCCTTGACACTTTAAACCCCATCACACTAAACTCAAACTTGCTTCCGTTGAACAGCCTCCTTATAAAATTCTGCTCGCGGCGTGCAAGGCGTAGTAGATACAACAAAACCTTCACAAAATCTTCTGGGGCTGATACATCAAGCAATCGCAAATCAAGATAAAAAAACGTGTGCGTCGCACCAAGCCTTTTCATCACTTCCTGCATAAGCGCAGTTTTGCCGCAGTTCGCCTTGCCCGTCACCGCCAAAATCTTATTCGCCTCATGTTCCAAATACAGCCTCATCCAACCTATCTCGCGCTCGCGCCCTATAAAAACCATTAATTGCTCACCTCAAGTTCAATTCTACTCAATTAAATCCAAAACAAAAACCCC
>Ga0256838_1000281_pt1 | contig 34474 bp, 32 predicted proteins | sample 4571419metaG_FD_185978 | JGI IMG/M metagenome (GOLD analysis project Ga0256838, IMG submission 185978) | Hydrothermal vent microbial communities from Guaymas Basin, Mexico - 4571-419 | ecosystem: Environmental > Aquatic > Marine > Hydrothermal vents | place: Mexico: Guaymas Basin | collected... | reverse complement strand
TGATATTTCTTGGGCTTGGTAATACGGTTTCTTTAAAATATATCTGTCTGTCGTCAATTTAATGTATTTTTAGTGAATTATGAAAATGTTGGAATCTCTATTTCGTGATTTGGGTTAATCTATTTTGTTATTAATAGAGAATATGCTAGTATACTGTTAATAATTTTAGTTAGGATATTTGTTGATGACTTATAAAAATAATTTACCAGATAATTGTCCTTGCAGTGATACTGAAAATATTGAAGAAAGTAAAATATTTTTCAGAGTGACAAAAAATTCACCACCTAATGATAGTGATTTTATTCCATTATGGTTTGAAAAAAAATTTCAGGTAAAGAGTGTTTAGCAAAAGGTATATCTGTATCAGAAAATTTTGCAGATGCAAAAACATTGATAAAGAAATTTAAAAAATTAGGAAAGTATATTTATAGTGGTATAATAAATTATGAGTTAGATGGTATAGTAAAATGTACACCAAATTATAAAAAACCATCACATAGAACATGGTATCCATATACAGATACCATTGAGAGAGAAATATTTAATGAGGAAGCAGAATGAGAACAAAAAATATATTAACAATAAAGAGTCACTTGCAAATTCAAACATCCAATATAGTCAATTTTCAGATAAACTGAATCTGCAAGTTTTAAAAACCTACTAAGCCTAATCTTTCATCATTTACTCCATTTTTTAGATAAATTACCTGAAAAGCCTTTTTTTAAGCACTAGCAGTGGTAAGCTAACAAATATTTCACTCTTTTACCATTGTTTAAAAAGTTAGGTTATAAGCTTCAGGCTCTGATGGATACAAATAGATAATATTCCAAATGCCAGTACGGAAGCTACTTTGTTTGATCCTTTATAATAAATTTTATCGCAACCGAAATCATCTTTAAGATACTTATTGACTCTCTCCACCATACTTCTTTGGTTGTAATGTTCTTTATCTAGGTTAAGATGTTGGTTTATCTGTTTAAAACTCTCTCTTTCATGTTTGAGAAGTTCAACCTTTGCTTTAAGTACCCTGGAGTTTTTAGGATTAATATCAATAATTGGACGGTGTCCTTGCTTTTGTGAGAATACTCTAATAATATCTGCATCATACCCAGCATCTTGTAAGTCATACAGATAGTTCACTCTTTGGCTTGTCTCCTTCATGAGAGGAAGAGCTACAGAACTGTCATGTACATTGGCTCCACTATAAATAGCGGTGATTGGTATATCTCCATCAACTGTAGATATGTGAAGCTCTTACCTCCTATCCATACTTCTCTATTGCCTTTAGCATTTTGTTTTACACCAACACCACACTTTGTTGATACAAGTGATAGCATCTCATCCACTGTTCTCATCTCTTTTTGTTGCTCAAGTATTTTAGTCTTTATGGGTTCCCTTGTCTCTCCTTTTTTAGGTCTACCTCTTTTGTATTTTACTTTTGTTTCAGTTTTTACTTGTTTATCAAGCTTTTCTCTGAGTGGTATTTTTGTAGCATCTGTGGCATTATAGAAGAATGTCTTTTTAGACAGGTACTCTTTTACAAACTTCTCATGCGTCTTTTGTGCTATTGATAAATCACTTAATTCCTTAAACACTCTAGAGAACTTGGACTCACTTGGTATATCTGTTTTATATCTCCATCCACATAGTATACGTAGTGTTCTATCACAATGAAGTCTATCTATCAAAGCCCTTGTGTTTTGAAAGTTGTATGTACTCTTGGCGATAAATGCTCTAGCTATCTCTTCTCTATCTTTAGGGGTATTTGTTACGAAAACAACTGTGATATTTTTCTCTATCTCTGCGAAGTCTAAAATACTAATGAGTTTTTGCTCTTTACTACTTAGCTCCTCTAGCCTTAACTCTTCTTTTAAAGCAGGAAATAAAGACTTCTCAAGATTCAGAACTTTGTCCCACATTTTAGATAGGTTTGATGATATGTTTGGTACAATATTTGTCATAAGCTGAGTCACTTTTTTGTTAAGTTTTTGTTGTAAATTATTTTAACATATTTGAAGTTTGAACTCAGCTTTTTTCTACGTTATCACTTTAATTAACTGCTTTTTAGGCAATTTGCAAGTGGCTCTAATATAAATTCTTATACTGGACTCATAACGTTTGAATAGAGCGAATAAGTAACAGCTAGGTAACTTGTTCGCTCCTATGTTTTGTTATCTGTTTAGTCATACGCCTGTTGTCGATGTTTAAAATCAACTATGGCAATAATTAGTTTTTCATTTTCAATTAAATAAAATAGTCTGTAATTACCAACTCTGTATCTATAATAACCTTCAAGTGTACCTTTAAGTTTTTTTATATTTGTTCCATAATGTGGATTTTCTCGCAACTGAGGATAAACAAAATTTTCTATTTTTGCATAAAGTTTTTTATCTATTGTAGTCTTTAATTTCAAAAATGTTTTAGTTTCTGCAATTTGATACTTAGACAATTGTGTAGTCACCATTTTTTAAATCATCTAAACCATTCATTAAATTTTGCACGAGTTCTTTATCATCAATAATTTCTTGCATTTCATCATTGTCTACAAACTGTGAAGATGTTAAGTACTGCATTGTTGCAAATTCAATAAAGTTAGAAAGATTTCTTTTTTGACCTTCTGCAGCAAGCTTAATCATATTGTAAATTGAATCATCGACTCTCATTGTTACAGTTTTCATAGTAGTTCCTTAGAATATTTATATTTACAATTATATTCAATTTTATTCAAAATGTCAATATGTTTGAATTCATATAACGGTTGAATAGAAGCATAAATTACCGCAAGATAATTTATTGTCTTCCTATGTTTTGTTGTGCTTTTATCGTATAATAAACTTCATATTTATTTGGTATAAATTCCAATTTCTCAAACTCACTATACTTTATTATTTTTCTAATACAACTATTTTCGCATCTTTTATCTTTTGATAATTCTAGTAAAAATATTTCATAACTTTCTTTCTCTTCATCTGCTAATTTCTTTTCATCTTTTGTTATATAAAACATATTATTTGAAAATATTTTAACTTCTACAAAAATCCATTTATTGTTCTTATTTTTATATCTTATATCATAATGCTTATTATCACTTTCTTTTGAAATCCATTTAACATAACTTTCTCCATAATCATCTACGAGCTTATTAAATACACACTGTTCAGCTTTGTTACCTTTTTCTTTTTTCTGCTTATCTTCTTTGGGATTGTGAGCTGAACCATAACCATTATGTTTATTTTTTTTAGGGGCTTGCCTAGGTTCAATAGAAGAATTATTATCTTGTTTTGGACTGGTATTGTCCTTATTATCTTCAAACTGATGTCGTTGCTCTTTTTCCTGCTTTTCTCTCTCCTGAAGTATTGTGTTTAATTTTTGGAAACCATCTTCAAAATATAATAAACTTTTTTCAGAATTTGTCAGTTCTTCTATCTCAAATTTTAAGAGATTCTCATCATATGTTTTATTAAAACTAATTGTAGTTAGTTTATCTTCTAAAGAAAAATCAAAATTATCTACTACAAATTTTTCTACTACATTTTGATAATCTATAGAAAGTATATTTTCAGCTTTTTTATCTGCATTTTCATATTTACCTTTTAAATCTATAAACTTACTTTTTTTATGGTTATCTAAACACCATTGGTAAAGTACTTTTTCAAAATTATTATAGTTGTCATTAAAACAATATTCTAAATTTTTTTGATGAAATTTTGTCAAGTCTATTTTCATATATAGGACTTGTTCATTGAAATTATCTATATTTATATCAAGCTCTTTGAATAAATTTTGTAATATTTCACAACTATCATTGTTGGTTATATTTTTATAATCAAGGTTATCTAAATTTATAGTTAAATCTAGCTCTTGTTTAATTTTATCAATATTCCCAATATTATATTTATCATTAAAAGTTTTATTTTTAAGTTTATAAATTACTCTATAAAAAGTAAAAAATTCATCTGCTATATTTAAATATTCTCTTGCATCTTGTAAAGCTCCATATCCAAATTCTCTTTTTATAATCTCTTCTGTTTCATTTATATTATCACTAATTAATCTTTCATATTTTTTTACATCAACTATATCAAAAATTGAACCTAAAATATCACTAAAAGTTTCCCTGAAATCTAAAGTTTTTCTTATATCATCAAGTTGTTTATTATTTATTTTTATATAGTATTTTTTATCATCCTTGATGTAATCATTATAATCAAGCTCAAATTTTTCGTCATTTCTTATGTAAGTAGCATGATCACATAAAATGATTTCGCTTTCTTTTAAATCTTTTAATATTCCTTGTTTTGTAGTTTCTTTTGGTGCATTTTCAAATCTTCTTACTAAAATAAAAGGTTCAATTTGATACAAAAAATCTTGTAATTGTTTTGTTAAGGCTTGATTTTTACTATATTCATCTATTGATATATTGATATTTTTGGTATCTTTTACTCCAAAAAAATCCACTACATTACCAACTCTTGGTGGGATATTTATAATAGAAGTATTAGACAAAATTTTCTTTGGTAATTTTACGCTACTTGCATAATATACTTCGTCGTGATTATAATACCCTAATTCATTATTTTTTTTTGCACATAGTCTAATTGAAGTATCGTTTAATTTTTCTTTATGCTTTCTGATTTCTTTATAAATTTGTAGTGTTTTGTCTCCATTTGGATTTTTCATTTCAAGTTCTTTTAGAATTTGTCTAATTCTTATTATAGACATTTCTTCAAACTTTTCCACTGCACCAAGTTTTAAAATCAAATCTTCAACAGCAGGTTTTTTTATATTGTATTGCTTAAAAATATCACTTTCAAAATCAATACTAATATTATTAATTAATTTACTTAATTTTTCATTTGTTATCAAATAGTCCTTAAAAATATTAGTTTGATAAAGTTGAAATAAAATATAAGGTGGAGCACTATATGTAAGATTATGTTCTACGTATCCTCCACTCTTAATATAAGACACTGTATGATTTTCAGATAACTTCTTTTGTATCTCTATATCTTTTAGTATCCATAAAATAAACTTTTCTATATCAATATTTTTAATTTTATCTATATAAGCTATCTTTTCCATTTCATAACTAAGTTTTGAATAATTATTAGGTTTTTCTATCTTTTTAAACAGATGTTTGTCATAGCCATTAATATAACTATGAGTCACTTTTTCAAATTTTGTATATTTATTTACACCTAACCATATTGTAAAAAACCTTTCAACTTCTTCTACTGCATCATCTTTAAAATTAAAAAAACTATAATCATTCAAAAATTGATTTTTAGCAAAAATATCTCTAAATAAATATTCTGTTAATTTACCAGATGGATAACTGTTTGATAAAAAAAGATCATTAGAATTTACTATTTGTAAATCTTTAGATATACAAGGTATATTTTTAGTTTCTATTTGAATTTCTTTGATTTTAAAATTTTTATATAATATTTCAGTCATTTCTTTTATGGATTCTAATGTATTATTTTTTTTAGCTTCAGCTATGATTCGTTCTAAAACGGTTGCTGTTTCATATTCTTTTAAATTTGATATATTAGATAATTTACTTGCTAATTCTCTATAAGATTTTTTATCTTCTATTTCAAATATTTGTAATAATCTATCACCAAAATTTTTATTTAAAAATTTCATATGTTCTTTTAAAAAACTTGGTAATACTAAATTACTCATATTTTCAAATTTTGGAGTATATGCTTCTTCTATTTTTGAAATAACTTCATTATTTTCATCAATGAGAATCTGAAATTTAAATTCACTGTTTTTAAAATACTTGTAAATTAAATATATAAACTTAACTCTTATATTTATATCTTGTATTTTATGACTTATCTCATCTATCAAAGATAAATCTATTTCATTTGATATATGATAATCATAATCTAAATTAATAAAAGACTTTTTAGAATTTATCATCATATTTGGAAAAATATTTTCAAAGTTATTTTTTTGGATAAACTCCGAAAAATCATCACCAATAAATACTACTTCATCTTTAATTTGATAGCTATTATTAAGACATGGAAAAATAGGTAACTCATTAATCTTATCATTAACCTTGTCATAAAACTCTAAAATTTTTAATCTTTGATTTGAATTTTCGTGAGTTAAGAATTCCAACGCTTTATAATTCACATTACCTTTTGTTAGCTCTTTAGCTGTATTTGCTATAAAATCAACTAACTTTTCTAAAATATATCTATTTTTTTCACTATTATTAATATTATTTCTTGAACTATCAAGCTCAAAGGTTCCATGTATAATAAATGGAAAATCAATATTAATTTCTGTTGGAAAAAAAGAATAAAGTAAATATTTATCTTTTATATCGAAGTTTTCTTTAACTGCTATTTTTAAATCAAAATATTCTTGTTCTTCATTTTCCCAATATTTTTTTGGTAATAAATTATCTTCATAATATTCATAAATAGTCCATAACTTATCATTTAAATAAACTTTCTTATCATCTTTAATTCTTTCAATTATTTTTTCTTTATTATCTATATCAATAGTTAGTTTATTGATATAATTCACAAATAACAAAACTTCATCTTCAATACTATTTAATTGTTTTTGTATATCATCTAAAAAAATATTTTTATATTTTATGATAATTGTAGTAGTCCAATTAATAGATGGTTTTTCTTCAGTTTTTGGTAAAGATAAAAAAGAGATTTTTGATACATTTTTATTTGTGTGCTCTTTATACACTTGATTTGCAATTTCATAAGAAAAATCTATTTTTAAGTTATTTGTATAAATTGTTACTTGTTCACTCCAGTTTATAATAGAACGAAACCCCAATCCTTTATTTCCTATATAATTTCTTCTATTTATATCTCTTTTTTTTGGACTAAAATTTGGAAGCATTAATGATTGAATACCTTCAATAGAAAATGGATTACATTTGTTACCTTTGTTTGAGATTTCTAAAATATGTTTTTTAGTATCAAATTTTATAAGGACTTCATCAGATTTTTCATCATCAGCATTTTGCAAAAGTTCTAAAACTTGTCTTCCATTATATTCTTTAAAAGTTTCTTGTTCTTTTTCATAATCAGAAATTATGCGATTTTCATTTGAATTGTAAACATTTATTTGTTTTTTTATTTCATTTTCAATTAATTGTTTAATTTTTAATCCTTATGTTAGTACAACGGTTGAAGATAGCCGATAAATTTCCGCTAGGTAATTTATTGGATACTCTGTTTTGTTATATATGTTGTTCTTTTTTAAACTCTTCAATTAACTTGTCTGTAATTCCTCTAGATTTGATATACTGTTTATCATTTATATCAATACCAGAGTTGTCAACAATTTCAATTGCTTTATTAAATAATATAAGAGTTTGCTTTGGATTATCTAATATTTGAATAATTGGATGTGCATATGTTTCTACTTTTCGTTGACTATTTAATGGAGGTATATTATTTGCACTTGCTAACATTCTAAAAAGCATTAATACAAAAAACTTCACTTTTTTATATTTTGTATCGATACTATTAGTAATAAATAATGTATCAAGCCTATAAAAAGCTAAACCTGCTAAATAATATGTAGCGAATTGATGGTCTTTTTCAAAGAGTCCTGAATTCTTTACACCTAATTTTTTAACAATAGCACCGAAATGACTTGTTACTAAATGGGGGTCATTTCGAAACATTGCTGAAAAAGCTTTAATTTGAATTTGAGTTGTTATAATCCTTCTTTTTATTACACTGCTATCCGTATTATATTGTTTCGACCTTCTTTCATAATATAATTTCCCATCTCCTTCTATTGCCTTATAGTAATACTCAAGACTTTTTTGAAAATCAGACATTGCTGATAATTGTTCAGGTTTTATTGGTGTTTGATTATTTGTTGACACTGTAATATTTGATTTGATTTTTTCTATTTTAGTTCCAATTAAACGAATTGGTATGTTTAAAGATTGTATAGTCTCAGAATTTCTATGTTCAAATAGTACATTACTTGTCTGACAACCATTGACAATTTGATAATTATCTATGGTAAATGTATTTCCAGAAGTTTTTATTTCATTCGCAACGATAGTTATTCCATTGTTTATAACACTAAATAAAAATGGATTATCACTTTCTAGTGTTTCTGAAATTTTTGAATTTACTGAATTTGAATTTCCTTGAAAATCTCGGACATTATCATCAAATACATTTGCAATATTATCATTATCATCAATAATAAGTTTTTTAAATTCAGAGAAAGGCAATATTCCATAGTAGGCTTGGGGAATATCAGTAATATCATCTAATGTTACTTTATTTGCAAAAGTAAAAGTTGCACTGATAGGATTTTTAGTTTTACGATATAATTTTCCTATCTCATTTCCTCCTAATATTTTAAATGTAATTTCTTCAAATAAGTTATAATTATTCAAATCAGTAATCGTATTTTTTCTTACGGATTCAATGTTTTCGTCGTCTTTATTATAAACACCTGTTGTGACAAAGTAAAGTTTACATTTTGGATTATTTTTAAAAGTTGAAGCATTATCAAGAATATAATTTGAAATATCTGCAAAGTTTTGAATATCTGTATTTCTTGGTAATGTAGGATTTTCTCTAAAAAAATCTTTTACTCCATCAGCAAAAGTACGTATTTCACTTGTATCAAAACTTGAAGAAGTTTTTGATTGAATAAAAGAATAAGAAACATCTAAAAAACCATTACTTTCTAAAAGATTGTCAACTTCTTCTATTGTATTAACAATAGTTCCATTAACTACAATAGCTAAACCATCTATTCCTGTATCTAAACCTGAACCTATTGATATGTCATCTAAATTAAAGGTTCGATTATATTCATCTGAAACAATAGAATAATTTACAAATAGTTCAAAATTTTCTGATTCACCTTTGTTTTTAATCTCTTGAGTTGTTATTAATTCTTTTACTAATTGTTTTGTTATTCTATCCATCTATTAATTCCTTTTTTTTCTTCATATAACGGGAGCGTGGGTGAGTGACGGCGACATTTGAGAATTTATTTTCAGATGTTGTTGTTCACTCCTCCCGCTTGTTGTCTGATGCTACGCATCAGGCGACAAGTGGGTGTTCAACCCACGCTCCCGTTGCTCTGAATGCGTAGCGTTCAGAGCAACTATTTATTCAAGGAACACAATGTCCTTTTATTACGATATTTCAGTATTAAGAGTATATCTAATATGTCTTGATGTTATATAGACGAGGTAGAATTTATAGATTTATCCATATATTCATAGGAATATAATAATAACTTATGTCCTTTTAGGCTGTAAATAGCCGTTATTTGGACAAAGTGTTCCTTTAATTGTTGATATATGGCAATAACGGACAAAATGTCCTATGAACTAACCAACCCCCACACTCCATCTTATTTAAAATCTCCAAAGTCTTAGTCACATCATAAATGGCACTATGGTATTGTGCATCATCAAAATCTATGTGGTAATGGTTGCACGTTTCTATGAGTTTTGGGTTCTTTATGTTGCCTCTGATGTTGGTTGCTTTGACTACCTTCTTGTTTTCTTTCATCGTACAAAAAATGCTTTTCAAATGAGAGCAGTTTCCCTATGTGTCTTAACTCAAACGATATATTATGTGCTACCAATGTGCTGGTGTTTTTACAAAATGCTATAAAGTCTGCATCGTCCTCAAAGTACGCTTCGTAGCTTACACCAAGTCTTAGTTTTTCAATTTTTTGGGGTGTGAGTTTGTGTACGGCTAGAGCATGAGGGTTTACTTCGTATGGAGAGAAGTAATAACGATGAAAAGTATCTAGCACTTTATAGGTGTTGTTTACTAGAGCCACACGAAAGGCTGCTACTTCTATGACGTCATGGATGTTGGTTGAGTTTGTTTCAAAGTCTAAAATTATCATAGGGTATTATACCTAAGTATTCAAAGCTTCTTTTCAGCATCCAATGGTTAAAGTATCGGCTATATCTCAGCTTGATTTAAATGGGTTGACTAGGAGAAATATGAACTGTATTTTATTGCCAAAGAATGCCACAAGCATTACGGACGAACAGCAAGTCACGCACATTAGGAAAGTACTCAAGTCTAGGGTAGGTGACAAGCTAACTATTGGTGAAATGGGTGGTAAATTAGGCAAGGCTACCATTGCCGAGATGCATCAAAATGAAATACTTCTTAGCGATATTACCCTCAACAAAGAACCATCCAAAAAACTTGACTTAACGGTAGTGCTTGCTTTGCCTCGTCCTAAAGTACTACGTAGGTTGATTATGGATATGACATCTTTGGGGGTCAACAGGCTGATTATTGTGAACAGTTACAAAACAGAAAAGAGTTACTGGCAAAGTCCTTTACTCAACCGCATAGATGAGTTTGTTTTTGAGGGCTTACAACAAGCCATAGATACCGTGCCACCCGTCATAGAGTTAAAAAAACGCTTTAAGCCCTTTGTTGAAGATGAATTTCCTGCTTTAGTAGGCAATGCAGTCATTGCCCACCCCTATGCGTTACACTCGTGGAAGAGCTACCTTGATGAGCTAAAGTGCCATAGTAAGGCAATGCCAAACGTACTTTGCATTGGGGCAGAAGGGGGTTGGATAGACTATGAAGTGGAGCTACTGTGCAAACATGGCTGTGAAGCGGTGAGTTTAGGGGAGAGAATCTTACGCACCGAAACGGTGGTCAATGTCTTACTTGGGCAATGGTTGTAGGTATAAAATACTTAACCATAAAAAGTGACTTTTACCAAAGAAAATAAAATTTACATTTAGTTTAACCTATCTTATGATATGATTATATCAATAAATATTAAAAAGGTTTTCTATGCACTTAAAAAAACTTATTCTAGCAACTTGTCTACTTACTAACACACTCATGGCTGAGACTAGTGTTGGGTTAAATATCAATGAAGATGATTTAGAAATCAGTGCAGAATTTAATATCAATGACATGGCGTACTACTCTAGTGGAACAAACTATATCTTATCGATTAATTATCTCTATATGGATGAAGACCATCTTGCTACTGTAGGGTTTAGTGGAGAGAATTCACTTCAAGGTATTGAAGATTTAAGTATGGCATTTGGTGCAAAACTTGTCTTTAGAAACGACTTTTTAGCACTGCCTCTTATGGCAAAAGCAAAATATACACTACCTTTTACAGATACTGTTCCGATAACATCTATGATAGCTACTGTAGCCTATGCCCCTTCTGTTTTATCTTTTTCAAATGCTGCGTCATACACTGAGTTTAGACTCGAAGCTGATATGGAAGTCATCTCAAATATACATCTCTTTACAGGTTATAGAAATATAGATACTGACTATGAAGAGGAAGATAGTAAATTTAATGAGAGCCTTTACCTTGGAATGAAACTTAGTTTTTAACTTTTATTTAATAGCTAATGAAAAAACAAAAAGCCCTATTTATTGACCGTGATGGTATTATCAATGTTGACCATGGGTATGTCTATAAAATAGAAGATTTTGAATTTACAAAAGATATTTTTACGTTACTTCATCTTTTTGTTGCTCAAGGGTATCTACTTTTTATAGTTACAAATCAATCGGGCATCGGACGTGAGTACTACTCGCTTGAAGCATTTGAGACACTTAACCAGTGGCTTATGGAGTGTTTTCAAGCCAAAGGTATAGAGATACAAGAGATAGAGTACTGCCCTCATACACCTCATGAAAACTGCAAATGTAGAAAACCACTTACGGGAATGATTGAGAATATTTTAACCAAATACCCTGTTGACCTACAGCACTCATGGATGATAGGTGATAAGCAGAGTGATATGGACTTAGCTTTAAATGCTCATATAGGCTCAAGTATAGCTATAAATCCTAGTAAATTAGAAAATGCTACCTACTCTTTTAGCTCCATAAAAGCATGTGCAAAGTACTTAGAAGAAAATAAAGATAAAATAATATAACTAGTTTTAATTTATAGGAGTAAATATGGATAAGATACGGAACAAAAAACCACATATTGCTGTCATAGGTGACTTGATGATAGACCATTACATTTGGGGTGACTGTAACCGTATCTCTCCTGAAGCACCTGTGCAAATAGTCTCTACACATAAAGAGAGTATACTTTTAGGGGGTGCAGGTAATGTGATAAATAACTTATATTCACTAGATGCAAAAGTCTCTATTTTTTCTGTAGTAGGTGACGATAGTAATGCTGAACAGATAGAGATATTACTTAAGAAAACGCCTTTAGAAGAGAAAGTAATCGTTAATGAACCTTCACGCATTACCACTAAAAAAAGTCGTATTATCGCTTCAAATCAACAAGTGATTCGGTACGATAGTGAAACCACTCAAAACATACTTATATCCTCACAATTTGCTCTTTTAGAGTCTTTGAAAAAGCATTTTTTTCACTATGATATTATCTTACTTTCGGACTACGGGAAAGGGGTATTGACACCATCTTTTACTCAAGACATCATAAACCTAGCACGTGACTTTAATACCCCTGTACTTGTTGACCCAAAAGGAAGTGACTACAGTAAATACAAAGGTGCTACACTTCTAACGCCTAACAAAAAAGAGGCGATGCTTGCTACAAACATAGAGATAAAAGACAAACATTCACTGCATGTTGCAGGATTTAAACTTAAAGATGAGCTTGAACTTGATGCGACACTTATTACACTTAGTGAAGATGGGATAGCACTCTTTGAAGAGGAGATGGTAACCATTCCTACCGTAGCTAGAGAAGTCTATGATGTCACGGGTGCAGGTGACACCGTTTTAGCATCACTAGGTGTTGCTATGGCTTCAGGTTTTACACTTAAAGAGTCTTGTGAGTTTGCCAACAAGGCTGCTGCTGTTGTGGTAGCAAAAGTAGGTTCAGCTACAGTGACACTTAACGAGATAGAAGAGTATGAACACTCTCTCAATAAAGGTAAATGTGAAAGTAAAATAAAAGACTTTACACAAATCACACGCATAGCCAAAAGACTCAAAGAGCAAAAACGTAAAATTATCTTTACTAACGGATGCTTTGATATTTTACATAGAGGACACGCTAGTTACCTTGAAAAAGCAAAAGCGTTAGGAGATATACTCATACTTGGACTTAACAGTGATGAGAGTATTAGAAGACTTAAAGGTGAAAACAGACCTGTCAATAACTTAGAAGATAGAGCCTTTTTACTCGCAGCGTTAGAGAGTATAGACTATGTTGTACCATTTACACAAGACACCCCTCTTGAACTCATCACGCATATACAACCCAACATACTTGTTAAGGGTGCAGACTATGAGGGCAAAGAGGTTGTTGGTTCTAAAGTATCTGACAAAGTAGTATTAATCGACTTTGTTGAGGGAAAAAGTACAAGTAATCTTATCAAAAAAATAGAAGGACAGAGATGCTAAAAATAATTCATGAAGAGTTAGAATCTCATAAAAGAACTATTGAAAAAACTATAGAGGTTATGATACCTAACATTTTAAAAGCATCAGAGCTTATGGTTAAAACACTTAAATTAGGAAATAAAATACTTCTTATAGGTAATGGTGGTTCAGCAGCAGATGCTCAACACATAGCTGCAGAGCTTACAGGACGCTATAAGAGTGAGAGAAGAGGCTTACCTGCCATTGCTCTTACTACAGACACCTCAGCTCTTACAGCTATCTCTAATGACTATGGCTATGCTCATGTATTTGACAGACAAGTAGAAGCACTTGCAAACAGGGGGGATCTTCTTATTGGTATCTCTACTTCAGGTAACTCAGCGAACATCGTCTCTGCACTAACTTTAGCCAATACTTTAGGTTGTCATACCTTAGGACTCTCAGGTAAAAATGGTGGAGATATGAATAACTGTTGTTCACTTAACCTTGTTATACCATCAGATGACACCCCACGCATACAAGAGATGCATATCCTTATAGGGCATATTTTGTGCCAAGGGGTAGATGACGCTTTTGAGAGTTAACTCAAAAGTTTCTTATAGCTATAAAACGCTTCTGTTTTACGTAACACTTCTCCTCTATCATCTACTAACCCATAACCAGCAGCGATAAGCTGGTGCCAATAGACTCTTTGAATTTTTCCACTCTTCATAGCTGTAGCTAAGTACTCAACCATAAATGCCTCATAGCTCTCTTCACTCACACACTCTCGCTCTGAAGTAGGTGCATAAGGAGCGGTATTGGAGAGGGGCCAGTTTACTTCTGTAATGTAAATGTCATTTGTTGTTTTAGGGGAGAGCTTTACCATAGCATAAAGCATATCTATCTTATTTTTAGTATCAAAAATACCCATTTGGGTATTAGATGGGCTTCCTCTTCTGTCTACATAAAGTAAAGAGGAAAACTTGTCATACTTTAAAGGGAAAAAGTTAAAGAGTGTACGGATAGTATAGTGGTATTCAAAATCTATCACAGAAGAGCCTATAAGCTTTAAATTTGGATACTCCTTATCTCGTATCTGTTGAATACTACTGTACCAAGTTAAATACTCTTTCATAGAGAAGAATCCCCATTTGGTACGATTAATCGCATTTCCTATCTGATACTCATGCACATAGGGTGAAAACTTCTCAAAAATAGTACGCATATCTTTTTCTAATAGAACTTTATCTTCGATATGTTCTCTATCTTGTAAAATATTTAGCAGTATCGTTTGATGTTTAAACTTTTTTACAAATCTTACATACTCCTCTACCCTCTCCACCTCCCAAAGAGGCATTCGGAGTAAAATATGTTTTACCCCTAACGCTTCTATAAGTTCTACTTGCACATCGCCTTTATCTAACTCTACGCCCATTCCATAAAAGTTATCAGGATTTACACTCTTCCCTTTAAACAATTTCATCATCAAAACAGAAAGAGGGAACATAATAATATTGGTAAGAAAAAGAGGTACATAATCAAATAGGTGTTTTTTACGCATCATCTTTTTATACGTTTTATCTTTTATAGGGTAAGGCTGATTAGAGTATTTATCCCAAATAAATGGTGCTTTCATATATTTACTTTTTAATGATTATATCCTAACTGAAATTATGATACTATTTACCCTATGAAAACTATTTTATTTTGTAACCTACCCTATGCCTTCTCTATTATGAAACCACTAGCTGATGCACTTGAAAAAAGAGGAGATGCTTACCTTTGGTACATTAGTCCCTTGCTGATTGAACAGTTTCCCTACAAGACTATGCAACATACAGATAGTATCAAAGAACTTGAAAGATTTGAGAGTGATGCTATCTTTGTTCCAGGAAATGATGTTCCTTATTGGCTTCGTGGTGTTAAGGTACAAATCTTTCATGGTTTAGCAGGAGAAAAGAAGGGACATTTTAGAATTCGTGACTATTTTGATTTATATTTAACTCAAGGACCTTATTTTACAGAGCGATTTGAAGCTTTATCTAAAAAGCATAAAAACTTTAAAGTCATAGAGACAGGATGGTGTAAACTAGATACGCTCTACAACTATACTAAACAGACCCATAGAGATAAAACCATTCTCTATGCACCTACATTTTCACCCTCTTTAACCTCTGCAAAAAGACTACTCTCTAGCATAGACTTACTGAGCCAAGAGTACAAGATTATTATCAAGTTTCATGATAAGATGGATAAAGCACTCATAGCTACATACCAAGCCATAGAGAGTGAGCGTATCACTATTTCTCAGCTTAAAGATATTACACCTCTACTCCAACAGACAGATCTTATGATTAGTGATACCTCTTCCGTGGTCTATGAATACATTTTACTTAACAAACCCGTTGTTACCCTAGAGAGTAAATCTCAAAATATCAATTGGGAAAACTATACAAATGTTCAGGAGTTAGAAGAGAGCGTAAGATACATTTTAGAGGGTAAAGATAAATTTAAAGACAAAAGAGAAGAGACTATATCTCTCTATCATCCATACAGTGATGGTCACTCTTCAGAAAGAATGATAGACGCTACAGAAGATTATATAAATACCTATGGTGTCCCTCAAAATAGAAAACTTCCTCTCTTAAGAAAATGGAAATTAAAAAAATTATATAAGGAAAAAAATTATGGCTGGTAACTTTAATCTTGAAGGTAAAAATGGCGAAATAGGTCTCAAAATGCTAGAAGATATTAGTATCATTTTAAATAAACATAACATTGAGTTCTGGTTAGAAAGTGGTACTCTTCTAGGAATTGTACGAGAAGGCAGATTATTACCATGGGATAATGATATAGATATTGCTATTTCTGAACACTCTATAGAAGCTCTACTAAAGGTTTTACCACAAATATCTAATGCAGGATACAGAGTAAGAGTAAGACGATTTAAACAAGATAGTGAACCTTTTAAAAAAGGTGTTGCTAGAACTATTAAAATAAGAAATAAGAAATTATTCTTTTTTAAAGGAGAAGTCTCTTTTGATATCTATGTTAAATTTAAAAAAGATAAGAAATATTTTTATCAATGTGGAACTAAAAAGAAAAGTACAGATGCAAAATTTTTTGAAAATTTAGAAGAAATAGAATTTAATAAAATTAAATATAAAGTACCAAATAATTATAAAGCATATCTAACCAATAAATATGGTAATTGGGAAATTGTAGATAAAAACTGGTGTCCCTTTAAAAATGACCATACTATTATTGGTAATGTTATAAGATAGGATAGTATATTTCCACTAACACAAAAAGAGGGGGGGAGTGTAAAATGTCCTATAATTCTAATCCTTTAAACTTTTTAATCTCTTTTTATTTTCTAAATACTTTTGATGTTCTTTAAGATGCAACTGTAATATATCAAAAAGCAGATATTTATCTTTATCCGAAATTTTAGCGTAATACTCTGCCATAAATTTATTATCATTCATATTTTTGCTTAACTTCATTAAGCTCTTCATTCTAAGCTTATCATCGAACTTCATAAATTTCATACGATTTACATCTATTATAGAAAAGACATACCCTTTGTCATGCTTTTGTATAAGAATATTCCCAGGGGAGTAGTCAACATGATAAACCCCTTTGTTATGTAGTTCATAAGAAAATTCTATAAATTTCTTTAGTATATTTTCTCTATCTTCAAAATTTTTATCTTTAAGCACTGCACGTATTTCAAAATCATAATCAAAAAATTCACTAATATAAAAACTCTCTTTAAAAAATAGTACGCTGTTAAACTCTATATACCCTATAGGTTTAGGTGTATTGATACCTAAACCTATAAGTCTTAATGAATTAGCATAAGAACGCTTTGCTTTAGAATCTCTAAAAAACCTATAGACAATTTTATTTAAAATATGTGGTATTTTAAATGATTTTACTACATACTGTTTTTCAGCATAATCTATAAGTTTTAGTGTATTTCTTTTTTGAAAAAGTGTTATACTATCTACATCGTTAAAATAACTTTTAATAGAGTGTACTAACCCTTCAAAAGCCTTGTCTATTACTTCATATTTCATCTTTACTCTTCACTCTTTTTAATGCCTCTTCATAAATACGATGAGAGACTTTACCATCTATTATTCCGCAAAGATCTTTGCTAAATTCCATACGTTTTTCTTCTAACTTTTGAGGGTTAACTAAAGCTTCTTTTACATAACTAACTGTTTCAGCATAAGAGTAAGCATTGTCTAAAATTTTTCTATAAAAGTCCTTACTATTATCTATCCTCTTAGAAAGCTTCCAAGGCATCAGATAGTATGACCATCTCAATTTAAAATATCTATTTGATATTACAGGTTTATTGAGTGCTGCAAATTCAAACATAGCAGAACTTTCATCACTTATCATCACATCGGAGATTACAAACAGAGGAATAATATTGTATTCATTCAATGGTAGAATCGTGCAATTCTCATATTCATTCCATTTTTTAAACTTTTTTCGTTGATTTTTATACTTTTTTCTTTCGTATGATAAATAATGTGGTTTTACAATAATATTGTAATGCTGAAATTCATAAGGAAAATCATCTTTCATTTTTTCTATAGATGAGGGGAAAAATGTTGGTGCATACAATATTGTTTTTTTTGTACTGTCTAAATTATATTTTTTATAAAGCGTCTCTTTATTATATATCTTACTATTCATCATCTCATCAAATTTAGAAAAACCAACAATTTTTAATTTATCTTTGTATTCAGGATATTTTTTCAACATTTTTTCATATTGATACTCTCCCTCAATCAAATAAATATCTATATCTTTAATAAACGAATAGAAATTCTTTAAATTTTTAGTTCCTATACCATGCTCTAAAAGTATCTTTGTAGCACTTATTTTTAAAATATTTTCATATCTATTTGCTAAAAATACAATATCTGCATTTTTAGCATAAAGTTTCTCTTCTTCAAAAGAGTATTTTAAATTGTTCTCTTTTGCAATGTGTTCCATATTTTCAGAATTTTGTTTAGAAGAGAGAATATAAACAACTTCATGACCTTTTGTAGAAAAGTAATTTCCTATAGGTATAAAATGTGGATAATAATAGGGATAAGCAACATAAAAATATATTTTCATAATTAATTTCCTTTTAAATTACTTTCTCAACATTTTCAGCAGATTTACTTCCATTTTCATTTGACCAATTTTCGTTTGCTACTTTCCAATCACCATACACTTCAGTAAGATACTCATCATAATGAGTTGGTATCTTAAATTCATGTCCATAAAATAAAATAGTTGTTAATTTTTCATCGATTACTTTTTGAGATGTTCTATTTACACGACCATATGCATACCAATAACTATATTCTTGATAATTATATTTAAAAAATATATCTAAACAAATATGACCCTTACCAAATATTAAAAATTTATTTGTTCTTATTTTTGCTATTTGATAATTTGTATTTGAAGTAAAGGGAGGTAACATTTTTTTTGTTGTCTCACCTTTTTTCTCTCTTCTTTGAGCCATCTCTTTAAAAGTATAAATATATGTTCGATATTTATACTTTTTTTTAATATTATTTAAAATTATTGGTATCTTTGTATAATCTTTTTCATTTTTTAACGAGATATCAACATCATAATCCCATGGAATTAAACTTCCTGATCGCATAGCTCCAATCAATGTACCAAAATCAAGATAATACTCAATATTTGCATGGTCAAGTTCAGTTGTTACTCTATTTAAAAGTTTTATTGCTTGTTGTACATTTTTAATATTTTTAAATGTTCTATTTTCTTTCATATTAGTTCATCCATTAAATCTTTATTAATATTCTATATCGGTATTCACTCTATGCTATCTGATTATTATCATATAAGTATAGCTAAATCCTTCTCTTGACTGTCTAGTTTTTTGGAGTCATTTTAAAGTTATAACCCTATTAACTCTTGTGCAAATCTATCTTCCAAGGTTTCTATTTTACCTAAAAAGTATTGTGTATAGTAATCTCTTTTAGATTTTAAAATATCTTTATCAATATTTTTAACTATTTCTAAAAATTCTTCTTGGTTTGAAAACAGATATAACGCATCATTAGGTATATCTAATTTCAGTGTAGTTTTATCAATATTTTTATCTACATAAACAAGCAGAGGTTTATTATAGGCTAAGTAAGCAATAGAGATAGTATCAATATCGGTAATAAAATAATCAAAAGAAGAAGATAAAACATCTGAGATCTTATTTTTAGGATAACTATCTACTTTTGATGAATAGCCTTTTATCATCATTTTTAGATTATTGATAATACTATATTGTTCTACAATTAAGCAGATGCTGTATCTATTGAGAGAGGAAAGTAATAGGTGCATAAGTTGAAATAAAATACTTGGTAATTTAGATAAATAAATAAAAACCCTATGTCTATTTTCATAGGTTTCATTTTCCAAAAAAATCTCTTTTATCTGTGGCTTCCCAATAATTTTTAAGTTCATATGCCCTACATTTTCAAAAGAACTTTTATACTTATCAATCATATGTTGCCCTGAAACCCATATCTCATCATAAGCTCTATATGCTTTAGTGTACTGTAGTAGTTGCTTTGACTCTTTTGTTCCAATAAAGATATGTTTTAAATGGTTAAATCTAAGTAGATGAATATCTTTTACTGTATTAAGAGAAAAAAATACTGCTTTGAGTAATACTTGTGCATTTACTATAGTTTCAACGTCTACAGGAGTTGAAGCAAATAAAATTTGATGTGTAGGGTAGAGACGTATAAGTTCTTTAAAACTTTTTTTATCTCTTACTAAATAGCTTATTTGAAGAGGATATTTATCAAAAATTTCAATCCAATATGCTAAATGATATTTGTTAAGTTTTTCACTAGCTAAGTGTAACATACATATATTTTGATTGTTAGTTTTTAATTTTGATAAGTTCAGAGCCATATTTAATTCTTTATATTTATAAGTTGTTTAGTAAATTGATTTTGAAGTGTCTCTTCTTTTCCTAAAATATATTGCATCGCCTCTTCTCTTTTCTCTCTTAAATAATCATTTCCACCTAAGACAGTATCTATTTTGGTTACTAACTCATCAACAGTAGAAAAAACATACGTATAATCTTCATAGCCCATTTTACTTTTAGAAAGTTTAATGCCTTTATTTTTAGGAATATAGACAAAAATAGGTGCATTAGCAGCTAAACAATCTGTAACTACAGCAGATATATCACAGATAAATATATTTGATTTTTTAATTAATATATTTATATTTGTATCTTTACTGGCAATACTAAATTTAATATTTTTCTCTTTTAAACTTTTCTCTAAAACCTTTGAAGTATTCAATAAATTTGATTCTCGTCTTCCAATCCATGGATGTAATTTAATATTGATTTCATCAAAGGTAGTATAAATATTATTAAAAGCTGTATTAATCATGGAAACCGATGTATAGTCATGCTCAAAAACAACACCTTCCCAAGTTGAAAGATAAAGTAAGTTTATTTTTCCTTCAAATCTCTCTTGCCATGCCACTTCTGAAAGTTCCAAAATCTCTTTTAAATTAGGTCTACCTACCCTAATATTTTCCAATCCTAAAAAGTTAAACCCAGCATTTCTAAATCTATCAATATGTGCTTCCCCAGCAGTCCAATTCTCATCGTAAACACGAAAATATTTATGAACACTGGCTGTTTTATCACTATCTCCATGCCCAATAAAAATATGTTTTAAATGATTAAAATGTAATAGATGAAGATTTTTTCCTGTATTGGAAGGATAAAAACATGCTTTTAAAAAAGGTAGTTGTTGCAAGTAAACATCTAATTCTGTTTGACTTTTAGCAAAGAGAACTGTTATATGGGGATACTCCTTTTTCAAGAAATGAAAAAGTTTAAGGTTACGCACAAAGACTAGAAAGTCTATATTAGCTTCTATAAAATGAGGTATCCATAAATTTAAATGGTTGAAACCTGTAATATTTTCGCCTGTATAAAGAAGATGTGTATAAGGCGAGAGTGAACTATAGTTCATTTCTACTCTTTTTGGTTTAAGCATAATATCTTTCAAAAAGCGTAAAGGTTGTTCTTTAAACTGTATCCATTTATTCACGACTTAATCTTGCTAAGTTTAATATCGATTACTTGACCTGTTAGATTACTTAAAAGAGCATTAATAGAACCATACGCAACCTCTTTTGAACTAAGTAATGTTTTGGGGTCTTCTTTCCCAAAATTACTAATTCTCATTGGAGTTAACGTTCTTTCAGGATTAATACAATTTACATGAATTTTTTGATGAATAAGTTCTTCTCCAAGTGCTTGTGTAAGGTTAACCATAGCTGCTTTTGTTGAGCTATAAAGAGAGTAATTAGCACGTCCTCTTGTGTAAGAACTAGAAGTAAAGTTCAGTAGATGACCAGAAGTTTCTTCCAGATAAGCAATAGCCTCTTTTGCAATATTGATTGCTCCAAAATAGTTAATATTAATAATATCTAAAATACTCTCATGCGAACTATGTGCTAAAGGTTCTTTTAAAAGTACAGAAGCGGTATTTACAATAAAGTCTATCTTCCCCTCTTTTTTATGAACATATGCTAGTTCTCGACGAATATCTGAAATAGATGTCACATCGGTATTGGTACTACTTCTACCATAAAGATATACATTAGCACCGTGTTTTTTAGCAATCTCTCCTATATCTTTACCAATACCATAAGAGCCACCAAAGACAACAAGCACCTTTTTATGTAGCTTTTCATCATAGTATTTTTTTGAAAAAACTGTATCTACGGAAGTTCTTTTTAATTGAAAAAGCTTATCAGCCATAAAAATATCTTGAGAATGTGTAATTTTAATATTGTCAATGCTTCCTTCAACTACATGAATATCAACATCTGGTAAATATTTTTTGACAATACCACAATCATCTGTAGGTTTAAAATCTTTATCTTTTTGAGCAATCTCATACGCTTTTTTAATGATAGAGAGTTTAAAACATTGAGGTGTTTGCCCTTGCATCATATATGAACGATTTGGAATATTTTTAATGGTTTTTTTTGACACCTCAATAATCGTATCTACCGCAGGAATAGCTACATCAATAGCATCATAATGTTTTAAACTCTCTATACAATTATCAATAATTTTATGACTTACAAAAGGTCTTACTGCATCATGAAAAATTAAATTAACATCATCTTTACAGAGTTGAGAATAAGCAGTAATAGCACTGAGTGAAGAGTCTTTTCTCTCCTCTCCACCAGAGAGTATTTTTTTTACTTTTGTAAAATGATTTTTTAGAACAAACTCTTCTATTTTCCATGTCCATTCTTTATGACTAACAACACAAATCTCATCAATCAGTGCATGTTTTTGAAAGACTTCAATCGTATGTTCAATAATAGACTTTCCTGCAAGCTTTGCAAACTGTTTTGGAATATCAAGTCCAAATCTACTTCCGACTCCACCTGCTAAGATAATAGCTATATTTTGCATAAGAAATAATCCTTTAAATATAAATTTTTTATTGTTATTATACGTTATAATGTTTCATAGAAATGATAATTCACATTTTATATGTATTATACAATATCTTTCTTTCCTGCTTCTGTACTACATAAGATCACATAAATTTCATGAACTATATTTTTTTCATTTTATTCCAAAATTCTTTTTAAAAGCATCAGTTTTAGATACATAATGATAATCACCAGACTCAATAATCTCTCCACCACTAAGAACCAATACTTTATCTGCATTTTTAATAGTATTTAACCTATGAGCAATAATAATAGTTGTTTTTGATTGCATAATATACTCTAAACTCTCTTGAATCATATTTTCAGTGTCAGCATCAAGAGCAGATGTCGCTTCATCAAGAACAAACAAAGAGGCATCTTTATACAATGCTCTTGCCAATGCAACTCTTTGTCTCTGTCCACCAGAGAGTTTTTTACCATTTTCACCTACAATATAACTATTTTTTTCAGAAAATGTATCTATAAATTCACAATGAGAAAGCTTTATTGCATTACGATATAACTCTTCATTAAAAGGTAATCCATATAAGATGTTCTCTTGTATACTTATATTAAATGCACCTGCATTTTGATTGACATAAGAGATATTATCTCTAATACTACTTCTATCTAATGTAGCGATATCTGTACCATTTATGAGAATCTTTCCTGCACTAGGTTCTCTAAATCCAAAGATTAGCGAAAGAATAGAACTTTTCCCCGCACCTGTTTTTCCAACAAAGGCAAATGTCTCATTATTTTCTATTTTAAAATTAAGATTTTTTAAAATTTCCTTATCATCTATTTGAAAAGATACATTTTTAAACTCTATGGTTTTAATACTTTCAGCTAAACTCTCTTCACGATACGCTTCTTGTTTAAAGTCTAACACTGTTTCTACTCTTTTAACATAGGTATCAAGTATACTTAGGACTAAAGCGTTTTTTGTAATAACTTTAATTGGTGCATACAGCATCATAAGTGCTGTTAAAAAGGCAAAAAAGTCTCCTACTGTCATACTTCCTTCTATTACTTGTAACCCACCAAAATAAACTACCGATGCGATAGCCAATGAAACAAAAAGCTCCATAACAGGAGAGGTTGCTTCTTGATATTTTGCCAATTTCAATTGAAACTTCTTATGCTTTTCTAATACATCATTAAATATATTTTGTTCATACTCTGTATTATTATAGACCTTTACCAAATCTATATGATTAAATGTTTGATTAATACTATCAGTCAGTCCAGATATCATTTTTTCTGCATTGAGTACATGACTTTTAACTTTCTTACTTAAATAACGAACAGGAAAGATAATAATAGAGGCAAAAATAATAGCAAATAAAGAGAGCTGCCAATTTAGATACAATATCATCACCACTAAAGCAACAATAGTCATAGCACTCACTAAATAATTTGGTATTGTTTTAGCTATCACATTACGCATATTTAATACAGTCTGTATAATATGTGCATTTAAATCACCTACTGTTTTTCTCTGAATGACATCAAATTCTGCATTGATAGCTTTATTAAACATTTTAAATCTTAAAATTTTAGTTACTTCAATAGCTATACTTTTAGATAAATAAATACTAAAAAACCTAAATATACCTCTTGTTACAAATAATACAATAATTAAAATAGGTATATATACTAGCATTTTTTCATCTTTGTCAACAAATATATTATTGAGTATAGGTTTCATCATATATGCACCTAATGCTGAAGTTACTGCTACCATTACCATAGAAAAAACTGTAAATATTATACGTGTTTTATATACTTTTATATATGGCCATAAAAACTTAACACCATACCACTTTTTATTTTCATTTATCTTTTTCATTTATTCAAAATCTTTTTTTAGTGCTTCTATAATTTCAAAAGCATTGATGATATCATCTCTTGAAATAGACATAAAATTTGTTAACGATTTTTTAAGTTTAGTTGTTGAAATATCTTTTGTTCTTTTTAAATACACAACTTTACAGTGCTCTTTTAAAAAATCAAACTTACCTTCCCAATCATCACCTATAGCAAATACATCTACATCATATTTTTTTATATCTGTTATTTTTTGATCCCAATTATCTTCTGGAATTACTTTATCCACATATTTAATACTTTTAAGTATCTTTGCTCTTTGCTTATAAGGAATCATTACCCTTTTTCCTTTTTCTCTGTTAAATTCATCTGTAGATACTGCTACTATAAGCTTTGTACCCCTTTTTTTTAAACGTTTCAATAATTTAAGATGTCCAATATGAAACATATCAAATGTTCCATAGGTTATAATTACTTTTTGATTCTTAAAAGTTTTATCACCCATTATTTCTCCTTTTTATTCAAATTAATTTATTTCTCATATATATTTTTATAATAGTTCTTCCATCTTTGATGCATCCAAAACCACCCTTTTGGATTCTCTTTTATTACCTTTTTCATTCTGTCTGCTTGGGCTTGTGTAAGGTCTATTATATCCTCTTCTTGATTATCTGTTTTAAGTGTTTGAATTGGCTCATAAATCTTTACTGTGTAATCTATATAATCTTCAGTACTTATATATGCAGGAATCATATCTAACCCAAATTTTCGAGAAAGAATAGAAGCTAAAGGCGTATGTGTTGCTTTTTTACCAAAAAATGACACCTCAACAGATTGACTTTTACGTATGCTTTGGTCTGTGAGTATGCCAACTACTTTTCCTTGATTTATGGCTTTAATACACCCTTTCATCGCACCTTTCTTGTAAACCATTTCAACATTGAAATGCTCTCTGTTTGCTTTTAATACCCTATCCATTAGCTTACTGTCAAGCTTTCTACCTACACCTACAAGTGTTAAGTCAAATTTAATAGCTATGGCTTGTGAGAGAAGTTCCCAGTTTCCATAATGCCCTGTCACTAAGATAAAGTTTTTTCCCTCTTTTTGATACTTTTCAATAATCTCATAACCTTCAAAAGTTATATTCTCTATTACTTTTTCTTTCTCCATGCCATCACGTCTGATAATCCCAAAAACGGTATCTATAAGATTCATAAAAGCGTTAATCCCTAATGCTTTTTTCTCACTCTTAGCTAAAGGTGGATTAAAAGCTATATCTAAATTGGTATCTATAATTTCTCTATGTTTTCTACTTACAGTATAGGCTAACCATGCCAAACCACGCATCAATATTTTTATCAAAAAATTTGGTAAAATCCACAATAAAAAACCAAAAAGTTTATAGAGTCCTAAATAAACATAATCAAGCATTCAATAATCCATTAGCTAATGTTACTATAGATTCTACTTCTATCTCTCTAATAGAAAAATCTTGTTTATTTAGTTTATAATGGTCTACTTTACTACTTGATTTTATCACTTTATTGATGGGTGTTTCATAAACACGATTTACGGGTGTAGGTCCAAAGATAGTAATAGATGGAACATTAAGTCCCCATGCCATATGTGTTGGTCCCGTGTCATTTCCTATAAGCAAATGAGATTTACCTATCACCGCTTTGAGTGCATTTAAATTGATTTTAGGTAGTACCCTCACATATTTGGACTCTTTTGCTATCCAGTCTGCTCTTGTTCTCTCTTCGTTACTACCCCAAGCGATAAGCACATTCTCTTCTAATGCATTTGCAATAGCTGCAAATTTTTCTTTGGGGTAGTTACGACTCTCCCAAGTTGAACCGATAACAAAGATAATATTTTTTTTATCTTCTCTTAAATATCTCTCTATCTCTGCACTCTCTTCATAATACAAAAATGCTTTTTTATTTAAAATCATCGTTGGAGTTATCGTTATGCCTAAAGGTTCACTCATCACTTTTGCATTTCTGTCTATCGTATTAGCATCATATGCAATATCAACTTTTTGACTATAAGCATAACTTGCTATGCCTTCACGTATAGAAGATTTGGAAAATCCTGCTCTGTTTTTACCTAAAAGTTTTGCAGTGATTGCCGACTTTAGAAGCCCTTGTGCATCTATGACTAAATCGTAGTTATTTTGAGCATACGCTTTAAGTAGTTTAATCTGAGATAAAAGCATCTTTTTATCTTTTTTAATCGCTTTAAGATTAATAGGAAGAATCCTGTTAATGTCTGGGTTACCCTCTAAAACTTTTGCAAACCCTTGCTCTACTATCCAGTCTATCTGTAGTGATGGATTATTCTGTTTTATGTATTGTAGTGCTACCATGGCATGGATAATATCACCCATTGCAGAGAGCTTAACTATGGCTACTTTCATACAACATTCCTTTTATTTTGTAGTATTTTACCATAATAGAATAAAGCAAAATAAGAGCTTTCAATTTAATTAGCTATAATCACGTTAATTATAGGGTATAAAAAGGAATATATTGTGATAGGAATTGTTGACTACAACATGGGTAACTTAGCTTCTGTTATTAATGCATTTACAAAAATGGGTGTAGATGCGACACTTGAGAGTGATCCAAATAAACTATCTCAATACGATAAACTCATCTTACCTGGCGTAGGTGCATTTGGTGATGCGATGGAACACCTACAAAGTAACGGCATGGACTTGGCAGTTAAAGCATTTGTAGCAAGTGGAAAACCCCTTTTAGGCATCTGTCTTGGTATGCAACTTCTTTTTGAAAGCTCCGAAGAGTTTGGTTCAAACAGAGGGTTAGGACTCATCCCAGGTAAAGTAGTCGCATTTGATGAGAGTAAATTTGACCACTCTCTTAAAGTCCCACATATGGGTTGGAATGAGATGTTTAAACAGACCAACACCCCTCTATTTGATGGATTAGATGATGACTTTTATCTCTACTTTGTCCACTCTTACCACGCTATCTGTGAAGACCAATACGCCATAGGTAAAACCCACTACGGCTACGAGTTTGTCTCAGCCGTCCAAAAAGAGAACATCTACGGTATCCAACCCCACCCAGAAAAAAGCCACGAAAATGGGCTTAAGATTATAGAAAATTTTGTAAATTTATAGGAACCCATATTGTACTTAGTCTATACCGATGAAACAGGAACAAATTTCAGTGAAAAAAGTCCCTATCTTCTTTATGGAGGATTAGTTGTTCACGAATCAAAAGTAAATATATTAGAATCACAACTAGAACAAATCATTGCTAAATTTTTAAAAATTGATGATATTAGAAAAGTTGAATTACATACAAGTGAAATTTTTACTATTTTATTTCACAATAATGTAGATTGTAACAAAAAAAGAAAAACTAAAGACAAAGTATATTGTCAAGAGTTAAAAGAGTTACTTAAAGATGTGAGTACTGATGATTTTATAAACTTTACAAATGAACTCATACAATTTCTAACAAAGATGAATGTTCCTCTTATGGTTGGAGTTGTAAATAAGAATGATAAACTACATAAAAAGCATAGGCTAAATAAAGAAGTAAGTGCCATCGCGTATTCATTTAAAATATTTTTAAATCTTATTGATAGATTTATGGCATCTAAAAATGAAAAAGCTCTTTTAATAGCAGATGATTTTAGTAATCAAATACCACATAATATTGCTTCACTCCCTTTATACAAGAGAATAACAGATGAAAATATAAAATCTAAAAATGGAGCAAGAAAAGAGTTAGTTTTATTAAGGGTTTTTCATGAATCTATGAATTGGAAAAGTAATCTTACAAGTGACTCTAAAAATATAGCTCCATTAAAATATGAATTTGAATCTAAAAATTTATTTATTGTTGATAATATTAACTATACCAATTCACAAGATTCTATTTTAAATCAAGTAGCAGATTTTATGTTATTTATTTTAAGAAAAGTATTTGAGATTAATAATAGTGATGAAAAGATACAAAATGAAAATATTCTTAAATTAGTAAAAGAGATAGATTCTTCTTTGCTACTCTCCATGAATAATAATGATATTCAATTAGTAGAGATTAAAGATAATGATATATATTTACTTTTTAATATAGATGCTCAGAAGTTCAAAGAAGTATGCAATCATATTAAAAGAGAGTAACGGCAAAGACTACCTATCGCAAAAGACTACGACAACTCTCTTAACAAGTTTAAGTATATAGAAAGATATCTTAAAAGAAGATAAAGGAACAAAAATGACAATACTACCAGCAATAGACCTCAAAGACGGTAAAGCCGTAAGACTTAGTAAAGGACTCATGGAGTCTGCAAAGATATACTCAGATGAACCTTGGCAAGTTGCTAAACGATTTGAAGAGCTTGGAAGTGAGTGGGTACACCTTGTTGACCTCAATGGTGCGTTTGCAGGAAAACCTGAGAACTTAGAGCAGATTAAACAGATACGTGCCAACTGTAATATTAAACTAGAACTTGGTGGGGGTATTCGTGATGAAGAGACTATTAAGATGTATCTTGATCTGGGCATTGACAGAGTTATTTTAGGTTCTATAGCAGTAAAAAACCCTCAGTTTGTACGTGACATGGCAGCAAAGTACCCTATCGTTGTTGGCATAGATGCTATTGATGGTATGGTAGCTGTTGAGGGGTGGGGTGAAGTCTCAGACATGAAAGCTACAGACCTAGCACGTGAGTTTGCAGCGTGTGGTGTTGAAGCTATTATCTGTACAGATGTAGGACGTGATGGCATGATGACTGGGGTAAATGTTGAATTTACTTTAGAGATACAAAAAGCTTCAGGATTAGAGACTATTGCTAGTGGAGGTCTTAAAGATATGAGTGATATTAATGCTCTCATAGATGCTAAGATTGATGGGACTATCGTGGGTAAAGCATTTTATGAGGGAACACTTGACCTTGAAGAGGCATTTAAGGTAGCAAATGCAAAATAATTATTATGAACTAACCATTACACTTAACGATAACTTTGTAGAGGTAATCGCTGACTTTATTCTTAACCTTTATGATGAAGGCTTAGAGCTTGGAGAGGGAGAGATTATTGTAAGAAGTGAGAGTGATTTAACTTTCATTAAAGATGCTCTTGTATCCTTAGACGAAAGTTTAGAAAGACCTATTAATATGTCATATAAAATTGAAGAGAAAGAGAATGTAGATTGGATTAAAAAGTATCAAGATTCCGTACAACCCATAGAGGTTGGAGCATTCTATATTTTCCCTTCATGGTATGAGCCTAAAGAGGATAAAATCAACATTAGCATTGACCCTGCTTTAGCATTTGGTTCAGGACATCATGCGACAACCTTTTCATGTTTACAAGCTATTTCAGAATATATAAACAAAGATATGTCTGTCATCGACGTAGGGTGTGGTTCTGGTATTTTAGGTTTAGCTTGTAAAAAGTTAGGTGCATCTATAGAGTTATGTGACACAGACCCTGTCTCTATTACAAACACCATAGAGAACTTTAAACTAAACAATGAAACCTATACAGAACTTTGGGAAGGTTCTATCCAAAAAGCTTCAAAGAGCTATGATGTGGTGATTGCCAACATTATCGCTGATGTTTTGAAGCTTATTGCAAAAGAACTTAAGTCTCACTGTAAAGAAAATGGTAAGCTCATACTCTCAGGTATCTTAGATAAAAAAGAGCATCTTGTAGTAGAAGCCTTTAAAGACCTTACATTAGAAAAAAGAATACAACAAGATGAGTGGGTAACACTTATCTATAAAAAGGAAGCCAATGGCTAATAAAAACGATAATCAAAATAACGACAACAACAATTTTTTCAATAATAACCCTCTACTAGCATTTGCAGTATTTTCTATTGTTATTATTATGATTTTTAAATCATTTGTTGGAGAAGGTGAGAGCTTAAATGGTATGATGGGTACACAAAGTACTACAAAAACCAAACAAGTAAAATATTCTGAAATCAAAAAGCAGATAGAACAAGGAAGTATCACTTCTGTAAAGCTTACACCTACAACTGTAGAGGCTATTTCAGAAGCCGAAGGAAGAAAGGTACGTTATGTAGCACAAAATGTACCTACTTACGATAGAGACCTTATTCCTCTTCTTGAAAAGAAAAATATCACTTATGAGGGTGTTATGGGTGGAGGTTTTCTCTCTGAACTACTTAGTATGCTGTTGCCTATTTTTATCTTCTTTGCTATTTGGATTTTTCTTGCGAAAAAAATGTCTAAAGGTATGGGTGGTGTTTTGGGTGCAGGAAAAGCAGACAAACTTATCAACTCAGAAAAGCCAAATACAAAGTTTGATGATGTACAAGGTGTTGAAGAGGCAAAAGATGAAGTTAAAGAGATTGTAGATTTTCTTAAGTTTCCAGAACGTTACATAGAACTTGGAGCAAAGATACCTAAAGGTTTACTTCTTGTAGGACCTCCAGGAACTGGTAAAACACTTCTAGCTAAAGCTGTAGCAGGTGAAGCATCTGTACCTTTCTTTTCAGTAAGTGGTTCAGGCTTTATAGAGATGTTCGTAGGTGTAGGAGCAAGTCGTGTTCGTGACCTTTTTGCACAAGCTAAGAAAGAAGCCCCTTCTATTATCTTTATCGATGAGATAGATGCTATTGGTAAAAGTAGAGCAAGTGGTGGTCAGATGGGTGGTAATGACGAGAGAGAGCAGACACTTAACCAACTACTAGCAGAGATGGATGGTTTTGGTACAGATACTCCTGTTATCGTACTAGCTGCTACCAACAGACCAGAGATACTAGATGCTGCTCTACTTAGAGCTGGACGTTTTGACAGACAAGTACTAGTAGATAAACCTGACTTTGATGGTCGTTTAGCTATCTTAAAAGTACACTCAAAAGATGTTAAGCTCTCTCCAAAAGTAGATTTAACTATTGTTGCAAAACAGTCTGCTGGTCTAGCAGGTGCAGATTTAGCTAACATCATTAATGAAGCTGCACTTTTAGCAGGAAGATTCAATAAAAAAGAGATTGATCAGTCTGATTTACTAGAGTCTATAGAACGTTCATTTGTTGGACTTGAAAAGAAAAACAGAAAAATCTCAGAAGTTGAAAAAAGAATCGTTGCATACCATGAGAGTGGACATGCACTTATGGCAGAGCTTACTAAAGGTGCAACACGTGTTACAAAAGTATCTATCATTCCTAGAGGTTTAGGAGCATTGGGTTATACCCTACACCTTCCAGATGACGAAGATAGATTCTTAAAACAAAAACATGAACTCCTTGCAGAGATAGATGTACTCCTTGGTGGTCGTGCAGCTGAAGAGGTGTTTATAGGTGAGATAAGTACAGGTGCAGGTAATGACCTTGACCGTGCTACTGCTATCTTAAAAGATATGATAAGTGTTTATGGTATGACTGATGTTGCAGGGCTTATGGTTCTGTCTCGTTCATCTAACTCCTTCTTAGGTGGAGGAGCTGTGAGTACTGACTATAGCGAAAAGATGGCTGAAGATATGGACAACTACATTCGCTCTACTCTTTACGAACGTTATAATTTTGTAATCAAAACACTCAATGAGTATCATCAAGCTATAGAAAATATGGCAGCTGTACTTCTTGATGTTGAAGTGATAGAAGGTAAGAAAGTACGTTCTATTATCTCTGAGTATGAGGTAGAGAACAACATGGAAAGTCGTCTAGCTCATGGCGACAAAATAGCAAAAGCAGAAGCATTTGCAAAAGAACAAGCATTAAAAAACAGTACAGACACTCAAGATAGTTAAAAACTATCTTGACAACTGTTACTGATAAATGTATAATAAACAAAAAATTACGGAGAAACAGATGAAAAAAACAGTTCATTTAAATACTATTTTTACTAAAGATAGTTCTCTCCTGCTACTACTCGCACTCTAATAGTTAAACTATCCACACTATACTTACTATAACAAATATCATTTTCTAATACTCCTAACCATTATTTAGGTAAAATTAGACAATTTATAGCATAATGCTTTTACATATACCAAGGTTAAAAATGAACGATAAAAAAACAATATTAATATTTGATACAACATTAAGAGATGGAGAACAGAGTCCAGGGGCTTCTATGAATACTGAAGAGAAGATTCAAATTGCCTCACAGTTAGAGCGTTTAGGAGTAGATATTATAGAAGCAGGATTTGCAGCAGCAAGTCCTGGTGATTTTGATGCTATAGATAAAATATCACAAAGAGTAACAAACTCAACGGTCTGTTCTTTAGCACGTGCTATTGATTCAGATATCAAAGCAGCAGGAGAAGCTATAGCAAAAGCTAAGATGCAACGTATCCATACTTTCATCGCAACTTCACAGATTCACATGGAGTATAAGCTTAAAATGAAACCTGATGAAGTGATAAAAAGAGCAGTACGTGCTGTTGAGTATGCACGTACTTTTGTTGACGATGTTGAGTTTTCATGTGAAGATGCTGGACGGTCAGACATGGGTTTTATGAAAGAGATATCTGACGCAGTCATAGAAGCAGGAGCTAGTACTATAAACTTGCCAGACACAGTAGGCTTTAGACTTCCTTTTGAAATAGGTGCGATGGTTAAAGAGATGAGTGCATATACTGCTGGACGTGCTATCATCTCTGTACATAACCATAATGATTTAGGTTTAGGTGTTGCAAACTCTTTAGAATCTGTTATCAATGGTGCTGGACAAGTAGAATGTACTATCAATGGCTTAGGAGAAAGAGCAGGAAATGCTGCACTTGAAGAGATAGTTATGGTATTAAAAACACGTTCTGATGTTTTTTCTAACTACATAACAAACATAAACACCAAAGAGATTTACCCATCAAGCCGTTTAATAGCAAATATTACAGGCATAGAACCACAACCAAATAAAGCCATTGTAGGTAAAAATGCTTTTGCACATGAGAGTGGTATTCACCAAGATGGTATGTTAAAAAACAAAGAGACGTATGAGATTATCCGTCCTGAAGATATTGGCTTAGATATGAAAGATACTTTAGTTTTAGGTAAGCACTCTGGACGTGCAGCATTTAAAGATAAATTAAAGAAATTAGGTTTTAGCTTAGAAGATGATGCCTTAAATAGTTCTTTTGAGCGTTTTAAAATTATGGCAGATAAAAAGAAAGATATCTATGATGATGATTTAAGAGCATTAGTAACTAATGAGATGACTAAAGCACCTAAAATCTTTGAGTTAATCTCTTTACAGATAATGGACTGTTCAAATGGTGTACCCTCTGCGGCTGTATGTATTAAAAAAGATGATGGTACAATTATTGATGCTGGTATTGGTGAGGGAACTATGGATGCTATATTTAAAACCATAGATAGGATTTCAGGTTATGATGGTCAGTTAATGGACTATAAAGTCAAATCAGTAAGTCAAGGTAAAGATGCTTTAGCCAGTGTAACAGTAAAAGTGGTATTTAATGACGAACCAGCCATCATAGGTCATGGTTTAAACATCGATACGATGTTGGCTAGTGCTAGAGCTTACATCGGAGCATTAAACTCTTATTTGAGCATGGAAGGGAAGATGAAGTCACGCCATACAGATAGTTCAAAAACTGTCTAGTTATGGGGAATATTATACCCGAATTGACAACCTAAAAGATAAGTAAAAAATTAATAATTGGAGTATAATGCTCCCCATAAATCAGACCACTTAATTTAACTTTCTTATTCCAAATGATAGAATATTAAATAAGAAATATGAGGGATCAAAGATGAGTGTAAAAAGAAAGAGTTATAGTGCAGACTTCA